>OIER01000065.1_pt1 | contig 124640 bp, 119 predicted proteins | sample 1581801 | NCBI WGS metagenome assembly OIER01 (sample SAMN03281006, study PRJEB24777) | human gut metagenome | isolation source: fecal sample PR165 from 1 month old male Malay infant, vaginally delivered... | reverse complement strand
TATCTCGGAAATTCCCCCCCCAGTCCCCCCCCCGAAAACCCGCCAATGCGGTGATTGGGAGACACGGCGGAGTTTCACTGACCGGATGAAGCGACCGACCGCGCAATGAACCATTGCGCCGCATAATAGGTTCCCAGCACCCAGAGGGGGCCAAGCGGCATGGCGAAGCGGAATTTCCCATAGGCCAGCAGCGTGTCACTGGCCAGAAACAGCATGCCGCCCATGCCCGCCAGCCGGGCAGGGGGCGTTGCAAGGCATTGGGCCCGGCTGATCGCCTGGGCGCCCATCGCGGCCAGAACCGCCGCATAGACCGTGACAGGAAGCTTCAGTTCCGCAGGCAGGCTTGACCACAGGCCCCAGACGATTGCCAGAGCCAAAAGGGCGCAGGCGGCGAAGGTGAGGGGCACGGCGCCGAGGCGGACATCACCGGTCAGCGCGATGATATAGGCGCAGTGCGTGATGAGAAAACAGATCAGCCCGGCGACGAACAGATCCTGCGGCAGCATCAGGAAAATATCGCCGCACAGCGAAAAGACCAGGCCCGCGGCAATCGCCCACTGATAGCGCTTTGAAACCGGGTTGGCCGTCTGCACGACCAGGAGCAGCAGCAGCGCCGTCGCCAGCGGCTTGCTGACATAGTGCAGCCAGCGCCCGTCCGTGCCGAGCAGCGCGCTGGCAATGGCTGCCACCGCCGCAATCGCGAACAGCCTGTGCAGCGCCGGTCGGATGGCCGGTTGTGTCCTGGGTGTCATTGCCGTCCCCCGCAAGGTTTTGGCAGTCCTCCAAGCCTGTCAGGTTATAACGCAAAATATACTGACAATAGGGTTAACTTGGAGTTTTGGCAGTGTCATACAGTAGGTACTAGACCCTATTGGCAGTACGAAAGGCAATGACATGCCGACAGGATACGCAAGGACATCCACTACGGATCAGACAGCAGGGCTTGAAGACCAGATAGCCAGCCTGAAGGTGGTGCGATGTGAGAAGATATTCAGCGAACACGCTTCAGGTGCAAAACAGAGAGACCAGCTAGACGAGGCCCTACGCTTCCTCAGAGAGGGCGACACTCTGGTAGTGACCAAGATGGACCGGCCTGGCGCGTGATCTCAGCAGCCTGCTTTCTATAGTGAACGACCTTGACAGGCGGGGGATTGCTCTTCGCATCCTCGACTTCGCCGGGGAGACAATCAACACCAAGTCTGTCACCGGAAGGCTACAGCTTGCGATGTTCGCAGAGTTTGAGCGGACCATGATGCTGGAGCGCCAACGGGCGGGCATCACCGAGGATAAGGCTGAGGGTAAGTACGCTGGGCGCAAACCAAAGGCCATGAATCAGAAGGACAGCATCAGGGCGCTTGCAGCGGATGGGATGACACGTGCAGCCATCGCATCGCAACTTGGTATCAGTGAGCAGAGTGTCTACAGAGCGTTGGAGTGACCTGTAATACTATTGCGGGACTTCTGGTACTACGCTGCCAAGGATTTTCCAGACAAACGAAAAATATCCTGCCAATGTCCCGTAAAGTAGTGTCGCGATGCCGCCGACAAAGGTAGTGATTACGACCGATATTATCTGGGAATAGTATTTCTCAGCAAAACCTGTTTTCTCGTCCTGCAAAACAATTGTAGCGTTCGAAATATACCTTTTGTGAAGGAATGCGACTACGTTGATAATACCGACCGCGCCCAGCAACATCAAAACTCGTCTTATGAATGGTAGGTCGGGTATAGCTGCAATGGCAAGCACCACCAGAAGTCCATTGATATTTAGTCCATACTTCTTAGCGGATGTCAGCGTCCACGCCTCGCTGCGCTTTATCACTGATTCAAGAAGAGCAAGCTTACCTCGCACCCAAGTTTCCTGGCCACCTTGTACGGTAATCTGATTTGGGCCGTCGGCATTCAATTCGACGGAGGCAATCTTGTTCAAATTTCCTATATCTTTGTCCTGAATATAGAGACGCAGATATTTAAGCCGCGTTTGCGAGGGGATTTTCTTTAGAAACTCTGAACTATAGACTGCTTTTTCGGTTCCATCGTCTTGATACGTCACGATTGTTCGCTCGTGCCCGAAATCCTTTTGGACCGCTGCAATAAGTTCTCTCAGGTCTGGACCGTATAATCGGACAGCCCCGACTTCACTCCGAGCTGTATGAAGTTGTTCGCTGAGATCAATTGTCTCAGTTGCAGGCTCCGCGCTAGCGTTGTGGGGGTGCAACAGAAAAGTACCAGCGGTGCCGATTTCACTTTGCCAATTCCCTCTGATCTCACCGTTCGGTCCAAGTTTGCCGGTTATAACAATCGGACCAAGCTCAACATTCTGCGGCCCTTGCTTCGGCACGCCTTTAAGCTCTAAATTTGAGCCATCAAAGCTCCCAGTCGCCTCATATATTGCCAACCCATAAACATCATCCATGAAGCGGATTGTTGCAACTAATCCCGCCCCTTGGGCTTTGATCTGACAGAACAGATTGCCGGTATTGGTGCCGAAGATTCGGCCTGCCCACTGCGACTCAGGCTGCATTTTATCTCGCTCCTTCTCTACAGGAGAGTGGAGCTCCCAACAGGCCAACAGTCAAGGTATCGCGCCCTATGTCGGAAGATAACAGCATCTTCCTTCGACGGACAATTATTTGGGGGCACCAAAGTGGGGCACCAAACAAATGGGGCTCTTCGGTAAGGCCTTGAATTTGTTGTGATTTATGTGATAAAGAATAGATGGCGGAGAGAGCGGGATTCGAACCCGCGTTACGCTTTTGACGTAAACACACTTTCCAGGCGTGCGCCTTCAACCACTCGGCCACCTCTCCGCAATTCGTCCGGCATGGGGCCGGTCGGGTTGGTCGTTCTCAGCCGGAAAACCCGGCTCAGGAGCACCGTCAACCATCGGTCACTCAGTCTTTGGAGTTTGCGCGAGTCACTTGAAGATGGTTAGCCAACAACGACCCCGTGCGGCGCGCACTATAGTCAGAACAGGCTCTTGTTCAACACCTATTTCAACATAAATGCGCTTTGGCATAATTTCATTCCTTTGTCACTGAAATTGCTGCGAATTTTCAGGGAAACTTCATCGTTCGGTCCCAAAATGCCGGTAAGTTTGCATTCAACCGGTAGGCGTTCCACGCTAGAATACCGTTTTCCCGGCGCCTGATGGTACCGGCCGATGACTTTGGAGAAAGACGTGATCCGACCTGTATTGAGGCTTTTTGCCTATATTGCGCTTGCCATGGCAATCATCGCTGCGGTTCTCGACGCGGCGCGGTCCGTGGGGGCGTCGCATCTGGTGACCACCCCCTTGCAGGAAAGCTGGCAATCGCTCTCCGTCTCATCCCTCGGCGTCGTCGAGGCCTATTTCAAGGCCCGTCTCTATCCCGTGCTGTGGGACCCGCTGATGCTGTGGATTCTTGCAACGCCCACCTTCGTCGTTTTCGCCATCCTGGCCCTGCTTCTCTATAGCCTGGGCTACCGGCGTGAAAACCGTGCCGGCCGCTTTGCCGCGCGTTGAGGCGCGATCCCGCCAGGAATCCGGTAGTCTGTCGCGGCCTGCGCGGCAGCGGGCATAGCTTGCCCTGTTCCACAGGCGAAATCTGCATAAGGTACTGATAGGGCTTGGTTATTTCGCAATATTTGACCGGGAGGCAAAATTCCGCGTGAATTTTGCCGTGAGCCGTGCAAGATTGCTTTCGGGGCGGCTGTGACGGGATGGGCCGCAACACAGTCCGGAACCGGCGGAATGCCGGTCCTGCTTAACAAAATCCAGAGGGTTGGTATCAAATGAAGCGTATTGTTCTTGGTCTGCTGGCTGCCACAGCCATGTCCTTCTCGGCCTATGCCGCGGACAACAAACCTGCCTTGATCTTCGATCTCGGCGGCAAATTCGACAAATCCTTCAACGAGGCTGCGTTTCATGGCGCAGAAAAATACACCAAGGAATCCGGCGTAAAATTCCGCGAGTTCGAAATCCAGAACGAAGCCCAGCGCGAACAGGCTCTGCGCAAATTCGCTTCCGATGGCAACTCGCCGATCGTGATCGCCGGTTTCTCCGCTGCTGCGGCCATTGAAAAGGTCTCGACGGAATTTCCGGATACGAAATTCGTCATCATCGATGCGGTTGTCGACAAGCCAAACGTGCGGTCGGTTGTCTTCAACGACAATGAAGGTTCCTATCTCGTTGGCGTTATCGCCGCCAAGACCTCGAAGAGCGGCACGGTCAGCTTTGTCGGCGGCATGGATGTGCCGTTGATCCGCAACTTTGCCTGCGGCTATGTCGGCGGCGTGAAGGCGACAAATCCGGCTGCCAAGGTCATCCAGAACATGACAGGCGACACGCCTGCCGCCTGGAACGACCCTGCCAAGGGTGGTGAAATTGCCAAGTCGCAGATGGATCAGGGCTCTGACGTGATCTTCGCGGCGGCCGGCGGCACCGGTATCGGTGTGCTGCAGGCGGCTGCCGATGCGAACAAGCTTGGTATCGGCGTCGATTCCAACCAGAACGGCCTGCATCCGGGCAAGGTTCTGACCTCGATGATGAAGCGCGTCGACGTGGCCACCTACAACGCGTTCAAGGACGGCGCGGACGGCAAGTTCACCGCCGGCGTCAATGTTCTCGGCGTCAAGGAAGGCGGCGTCGACTATGCCGCCGATGAAAACAACGCCAAGCTGCTGACCGACGATGTCAAGAAGGCCGTCGAGGCGGCAAAGGCCGATATCATTTCGGGCAAGGTCAAGGTTCACAACTACAACACGGACAATGCCTGCCCCTACAAGGGCTGATGTTTCACCGATCTGACGGGCCGCCGGTTGCAAGACCGGCGGCTTTGTTTTGGGCGTCGGGTCTGCTTGTTTTATCCATGAAACATGAGAATATGCCGCTCCGCGTCACTGACGCACATTGGAGATCATCCCATGTCTGCGATCGCCGTTTTCTTCACCATTCTTGGGGTTCTGCTGCTGGGCGCGATGAGCCCCGGCCCAAGCTTTGTCCTGGTTTCCCGCATTGCCATCACCTCGCCGCGTTTGCACGGCGTGGCGGCCGCGCTGGGCATGGGCATAGGCGGCGCGATTTTTTGCTGTTTGGCCGTTCTGGGGCTGACCGCCCTGCTGATGCAGGTCGAATGGCTTTATCTGATCCTGAAAGTCGCCGGCGGGGCCTATCTGATCTATATTGCCATTCGCATCTGGAGCAATGCATCCGAACCCCTGGCTTTGACGGGAACCGGCGGGCATATGTCGCTGGCCCGGTCATTCTCCTTTGCCCTGATGACCCAATTGAGCAATCCCAAGACAGCAATTTTCTATGCCAGCCTCTTTGCCGCGCTGTTGCCCGCTGACGCACCGCTCTGGCTGTTGCTGGCGCTGCCGCCCATGGTGTTTCTGATTGAGACGGGCTGGTACACGCTCGTTGCCACCATGTTTTCGACGACAAGAGCCCGTGCGGCCTATGCCGGGTTCAAGGCATGGATCGACCGCGGCGCCGGGGCTGTCATGGGCGCGCTGGGCATGAAGCTGATCGTCGAGGCGTTCAAGACGCACAGGATCTGATCAGAGGGCGCGATTGAGGATCGCCATTCCAGCGTTCTCGCCGGCCAGCGCTTCGTGATGTTTCCAGCCGGCGGCGCGGTAGTAGTCGGGCTTGTCCGTGTAGAGATAAAGCTCTGAATGGCCTTGATCGCGGGCAGCATTTTCCGCCGCCGCGATCAACTGCTTTCCGACACCCTTGTTGCGGAAGGCAGGGTCGACATACAGGCTGGCCAGCCAGGGCGTGAGATGGGCATGGCTGTCGAGATCATTGTCGATCAGAAGCACCAGTCCGGAGGGAAAGCCGGACACGAGCGCGACAAAGGCTTTCTGCCGGCTGCCGGGCGCCAGCAGCTCCATGAAGGCGTCGATGGTCTGCTCCATGCTCCGGCCATCGGCATGGCCCCATTCATGAAAATTCCAGCGCGCGCATACGGGAACAAGCTCGGGGCGATTTTCCAAGGGTTCTACGGTAATCATGGAATATCCGGCCTACCAGTGGGGTGGTTTGGTCACCGGAATGTCCGGCGTGGTTTGTTCTTCGAGAACAAGGAAGCGGTCCGTCAAGGCATCGAGCTTCCGGCGCATGGCTTCGATCACTGTCCATTGTTCGGCAATCTGGGCAGAAAGCTCTTCAATGGTTTTTTCCTGTTCCGTCACCAGGATTTCCAGGCTGGTGACACGGTCCGTATCAGCGGTCATTTCTCTCTCCGTTACCAGGCCGTTCTGTAGATCGCCAAGGCATCGGCCTCGGTCACATCCCGCGGGTTGTTGACGAGGAGCCGCCCCTGTTTCATGGCATCGGCCGCCATCACAGGCAGATCGCCCTCGCCAATGCCGACATCGCGCAGCCGCGTCTGCAGCCCCAGCTGGGCCGAGAGGCCAGCGAGGCGGTCGATAAACCTGTTGCAGATGCGCTCTGCCCCTCCTGACACATCGATACCGGCGAAAGCATGCGGCGCCAATGCAGCATAGTGTGTTGCCGCCCCATTCATCGAATCGGCCGCGTTGTACCGCAGCACATGGGGCAAAACCAAGGCGTTGGACAAGCCGTGCGGCACATGGAAGGTCCCGCCGATGGGGTAGGCAAGCGCGTGGACAGCGGCAACGGGGGAGTTGGCGAAGGCCTGTCCGGCCAGCATCGAACCGAGCAGCATGGCCGAACGCGCCGCCTTGTCCCGGCCATGGAAAACTGCGGTCTCGATATTCGCGCCGAGAAGCCGCAAGGCCTCGACGGCCAGCGCCCGGGAGAGTGGATTGTTGTTGGCGTTCTTGGAGGCATAGGCCTCGATGGCATGCACCATGGCGTCGATGCCCGTCGCCGCCGTAACATGCGGCGGAAGCCCGAGGGTGAGGTCCGGGTCAAGCAGCGCCACGTCGGGCAGGATGAGCGGTGACGAGACGCCGCGTTTTTCATTGCTGCCGACGGTGATGATGGAAACCGGCGTCATCTCGGAGCCGGTTCCGGCGGTGGTGGGAACAAGCGTCAATTTCAGGCGCGGTCCCCTGGCATTGCCCACGCCCCAGGCATCGTCGAGATTTTCATTTGAACCTGCGAGCAGCGCGACGAGTTTGGCCACATCCAGCGAGGAACCGCCGCCAAAGCCGAGCACATGGTTCGCGCTGTTCTCCCGGGCCACGTCCACGGCATTCAGCAGTGTATCGAGCGATGGATCCGCTTCCACCTCGCCGAACACCGTGATATCGGCTCCGGCGGCTTGCAGGCTGGCAATGGCCGGTTGCGCCAGTCCAAGGGCCAGGATGGTGGCATCCGTGACGACAAGCAGCCGGTCGCTGGGCTTTATGCGCAGGTGCGCGGCGATATCGCCGCTGGCGCCTGCCGCAAAGACGATGCGCGGCGTGGTGTGGAAAGCGAAGGGAGCGATGATGTCGGCCATGTCAGGAGATTGCCAGAGCCGGGCCCGGTTTGTCGAGGCCCGCTACGGAACGGGAAATGTGCAATTCTTGACTAAAAAGTAAAAAATCCGGTGAACGAGCAATCGGGGACCCAACGGAACCGGTTCCATTTGATTTTTCTTTGCTCTAGGGTCAAAAGTTCGGAACGATAAAAAGCTGATCAACAGCGGATGGGGACATGGCAGAACCGGCGATTGAACTTGTTGGAATTGATAAGCGGTTTGGTGCAGTTCACGCCAATCGCGACATTCATTTGCGCGTCGAAAAAGGCACTATTCACGGTATTATCGGGGAAAATGGCGCTGGCAAGTCCACGCTTATGTCCATTCTCTACGGGTTTTATCAGGCCGATAATGGCGAAATCCGCATCAATGGCGCGCCGGTCAGGATCAGCGATCCCAATGCGGCCATCGGGCTGGGCATCGGCATGGTGCATCAGCATTTCATGCTGGTTGAAAATTTCACCGTGCTTGAAAATGTCATGCTCGGTGTCGAGGGCGCACTGCTCCTGAAGCGGGGCATTGCCAAGGCCCGCGCCGAGCTGAAGCGGCTGGAACAGGAATACCAGCTGGATGTCGATCCGGATGCGCTGATCGAGGAATTGCCGGTCGGTCTGCAGCAGCGTGTTGAAATCCTCAAGGCGCTGTATCGCGGCGCTGATATTCTGGTGCTCGACGAGCCGACCGGTGTGTTGACGCCGGCTGAAGCCGATCACCTGTTCCGTATTCTGGAGCAGCTCAAGGCGCAGGGCAAAACCATCGTCCTCATCACCCACAAGCTGCGTGAGATCATGGCTGTCACCGACAATGTTTCGGTCATGCGCCAGGGTTCGGTGGTGGCAACGCGCAAGACCGCGGAGACGACGGTCGAGGAACTGGCCGAACTGATGGTCGGACGCCGGGTTCTCCTGCGGGTGCAGAAAGGCGAAGCCAAACCGGGCGAGGTCAAGCTCTCGGTGGAAAATCTCACGGTGCGCGACAGCCGCGGCGTGGTCATGGTCGACAATGCGTCCTTTACGGTTCGCGCCGGCGAAATCGTCGGCATTGCCGGTGTGGCGGGCAATGGCCAGTCGCAGCTGATCGAGACGGTCGCCGGCATTCGCACGGCCGTGTCCGGCCGCGTGCTCCTGGACGGGCAGGTCATCGATATTACGGGCGCGGCCGATCCGGGCGAATTGCGCGATCGCGGCCTCGCCCATGTGCCGGAAGACCGGCATCACATGGGGCTGGTTCTTGCCTTCGAGGAATATGAGAATTCCATCCTCGGCTACCACGATGATCCGCTCTATCTGAATGGGCCATTCCTCGATATCGACGCCATCAAGGCTGATGCACGCAAGAAGATCGAGAAATATGACATCCGCCCGAGCGATCCGCGCCTGAAGACGGCGAATTTTTCCGGCGGTAACCAGCAGAAGATCGTCCTGGCCCGCGAGATCGAGCGTGACCCGGGCGTGCTGATCATCGGCCAGCCAACGCGCGGTGTTGACGTTGGTGCGATTGAATTCATCCACAAGCGGATCATCGAGATGCGCGATGCGGGCAAGGCCGTGCTGCTCGTTTCGGTTGAACTGGATGAAATCCGCTCCCTGTCCGACCGCATTCTGGTGATGTTTGCCGGACGCATCGTCGGAGAACGCGACGCGGATGCGAGCGAAGGCGAGCTGGGTCTTCTGATGGCTGGCGTTGAAAATCAGGAGGCGGCGGAATGACCACCACCCAGGCACTTCTCGTCATCGATGTGCAGAATGCCATCGATGATCCGAAATGGGGCCGCCGCGGCCAGCCGGAAGCCGAGGCGCAGATTGCCCGGCTGCTCGGCGCATGGCGGGAGCGCCGCCTGCCGGTCGTCCATATCAAGCACGATTCCACCGATCCGGCATCGCCCTATCGCCCCGGCACGCCGGGCAATGATTTCAAGCCCGAGGTGGCGCCGCAGGTGGGCGAGCCCGTGGTTGACAAGCGCACCAACAATGCCTTCATCGGCACCGATCTGATGGACGTGCTCGACGAACTGCAGGTGCACAGCCTCGTGGTAACGGGTGTTCTTCTCGAAAACTCCGTTGATGCGACCGTGCGCATGGCGGCCAATCTCGGCTTTGAAGTGATCGTCCCCGAGGACGCCGTGGCCAGCATCGATCGCACCGATCATCGCGGCAAGAGCTGGAGCGCGGAAGATGTTCACGCGCTGGCGCTGTCCGTTCTTGATGGCGAATATGCCAAAATCTCCACCTCCGACGCCATCATCGAGGCCCTGCCATGAGCCAGCCCTTTGCCAAACTGCCCGCCTGGGCTGACTATGGCCTGCTGCCGCTGATCAATCTGATCGTGGCCTTTTTTGTTGCGGGCCTCGTCGTTCTGCTGGTCGGCGAAAGCCCGATCGATGCCGCCGTCCTGATGGTCAAGGGCGCCTTCGGCTCCGGCGATGGTGTCGGCTACACGCTGTATTATGCGACGAACTTCATTTTCACCGGCCTTTGCGTCGCGGTGGCGTTCCATTGCGGCCTGTTCAACATCGGCGGCGAGGGGCAGGCCTATATTGGCGGCCTCGGCGTTGCGGTGGTCGGTCTTGGCCTCGGCAATGTCCTGCCCTGGTGGATCACCTTTCCGCTGGCCATCATTGCCTCGGGGCTGGTCGGCGCGCTCTGGGCCCTCATTCCGGCGTGGCTGCAGGCCAAGCGCGGCTCGCACGTGGTCATCACCACGATCATGTTCAACTTCATTGCCGCCAGCATCATGGTCTATCTGCTGGTGGGATATCTCAAGGCGTCGGGCACGCAGGCGCCGGAAACCCGTGTCTTCGGTGATGGCGGGCAATTGCCGGGCCTCGGCTGGCTGCTCAGCCTGATCGGGCTGAACATGCGCTCCGCACCGCTCAATATCAGCTTCCTCCTGGCGCTGGTTGCCGCATTCCTTGTCTGGGTGCTCATCTGGCGCACCAAGCTCGGCTATGAAATCCGCACCATGGGCTACAGCCCCAAGGCCGCGCGCTATGCCGGTATCGGCGAAGTCAGGATCATCGTCATCACCATGATGATATCGGGCGCGCTGGCCGGCATGATGGCGCTGAACCCGATCATGGGGGCGCAGCACCGCGTGCAGCTTGATTTCGTCGCCGGCGCCGGTTTCGTCGGCATTGCCGTGGCGCTGATGGGACGTTCGCATCCGGCGGGCATCGTTCTCGCCGCCATCCTGTTCGGCATGCTCTACCAGGGCGGTGCGGAAATCGCCTTCGATATGCCCAATATTTCCCGCGACATGATCGTCATCATCCAGGGCCTGGTGATCCTGTTTGCCGGCGCGCTGGAGCACATGTTCCGCCCGACCCTGTTGCGCGTTCTGCAGCGGTTCGCCCGGACGAAGCGCCAGTCCACACCGGCCGTTGCCGCCGAGGGAGGTCAATAATGGATAGCTTCACCGTCGTCCTGCAGGTTCTCGATTCAACGATCCGCCTCTCCGTGCCGCTGCTGCTGGCCTGTCTTGCCGGGCTCTATTCCGAACGTGCCGGTATTTTCGATATCGGTCTGGAAGGCAAGATGCTTGCCGGCGCCTTCGCGGCAGGCGCCGCGGCCACCTATTCGGGCTCGGCCTATGCTGGGCTGCTCGCGGCCGTTGTGGTTTCCGTTGCGCTGGGGCTGGTGCATGGCTTTGCCTCCATCACCCATCGCGGCAACCAGATCGTTTCGGGCGTTGCCATCAACTTCATTGCCGCCGGCACCACCGTCATTCTCGGCCAGGCCTGGTTCCAGCAGGGCGGGCGCACGCCGTCGCTGCCCAACGCCGCGCGCTTCAACCCGATCGACCTGCCGGGCGTGGAAACGCTGAACGGCATTCCTGTCATCGGCGCGATCTATTCCGAGCTGATTTCCGGTCACTCCGTGCTGGTCTATCTCGCCTTCCTGCTGGTGCCGTTCACCTGGTGGGTGCTGTACCGCACGCGCTTCGGCCTGCGCCTGCGCGCGGTCGGCGAAAACCCGGCTGCGGTGGATACGGCTGGCATTTCCGTGCCGTGGCTGCGTTACCGCGCGGTGATCTGCTGCGGCTTGCTCTGCGGCATCGCCGGTGCCTATCTGGCAACAGCGCAAGGGGCGGGTTTCGTCAAGGATATGACCGCTGGCAAGGGCTATATCGCGCTTGCCGCCCTGATCTTCGCCAAGTGGCGGCCGGTCCACGCCATGTTTGCCTGCCTGCTCTTCGGCTTTCTCGATGCCATCGCCATCCGCATGCAGGGGCATCCCCTGCCACTCATCGGTGAGGTTCCCGTGCAACTGATGCAGGCCTTGCCCTATATTCTCACCATCGTGCTGCTGGCCGGTTTCATCGGCAAGGCAATTCCGCCCAAGGCGGGTGGTGTGGCCTATGTGAAAGAGCGATAGAATGAATACAGACCTGTTCGATGCCGCCTTTGCGGCCATGCAGAAAGCCCATGCGCCCTATTCGCAGTTCCCGGTGGGCGCTGCCGTGCGCACCAGCGATGGCCGGATTTATTCCGGCTGCAACATCGAAGTCATTTCCTATCCGGAGGGATGGTGCGCCGAAACCACCACCCTGTCGCATTTCGTCATGGGCGGCGGCGGTACAATCACAGATATTCTCGTGGTTGCAGAAAAGAAGGCGAAATGCACGCCCTGCGGCGGCTGCCGCCAGCGGCTGGCGGAGTTCGCCGGTCCCGAGACGCGCCTGCACCTGTGCGACAACAACGGCGTCGTCGAAACGCTGACGATGAAGGAGATTTTCCCCTACGGCTTTGAAGCGGAAGTTCTGGGAAAAGGAAGTGCCGCATGATTGCGCCTGCCACCGGAGCGCTCATCCACAAGTTGCAGGGCCTGGCGCCGCGTGTCGCGCTCGTCCTCGGGTCCGGTCTGGGATCCCTCGTGGATGCGGTCGAGAATGCCATCCGCATTCCCTATGCCGATCTGCCGGGGTTCCCCCACAGCGGTGTCTCCGGCCATGCCGGGGAAGTCGTTGCCGGCTATCTCTCCGGCAAGCCGGTGCTGATGCTGGCGGGCCGCGCCCACTACTACGAAAAGGGCGATGCCGCGGTCATGCGCCCGGTCATGGCGGCGCTGGCCGACCTTGGCATCGAAATGCTGATCCTGACCAATGCGGCGGGCTCGGGGCGCCACGACCTTGCGCCGGGCAGCGTCATGCTGATTGACGATCACATCAACTATTCCGGGCTCAATCCGCTGATCGGCGAAGCCTCCGATCAGCGCTTTGTCGGCATGACCGCTGCCTACGACAAGAAGCTCAAGGATGCCTTTGTCATCGCCGCCGGTGAGGTGGGCGAGAAGCTGCCGATGGGCGTCTATATGTGGTTCTCCGGCCCCTCGTTCGAAACACCGGCGGAAATCCGCATGGCACGCACGCTCGGCGCCGATGCGGTTGGAATGTCGACGGTGCCTGAAGTCATTCTCGCCCGCTTCTTCGGTCTGCGGGTTGCCGCCTGTTCGGTCATCACCAATTACGGTGCGGGGATGACGGGGGCGGAGCTCTCGCACGAGGAAACCAAGGATGTCGCGCCGAAGGGCGGTGCGCGCCTGCAGACAATTATCCGGGCGCTGGTCCGGGAGATCGGCTGATCATGTTGCTGCCGCAGGAAATCATCCGCCGCAAACGCGATGGGCATGCGCTCGATGCGGCGGATATCACCGCCTTCGTCAACGCCATGAGCTCGGGCGCCATCACCGAAGGGCAGGTTGCCGCCTTTGCCATGGCGGTTTTCTTCAACGGCATGAAGCGCGACGAAGCGGTCGCCCTGACGCTCGCCATGCGCGATTCCGGCGATATTCTCGATTGGTCCGATCTGCCGGGCCCGGCTGTCGACAAGCATTCGACCGGCGGTGTCGGCGACAACGTCTCATTGATGCTTGCGCCCATTGCCGCCGCGTGCGGGGCCTATGTGCCGATGATTTCCGGGCGCGGCCTTGGCCATACCGGCGGCACGCTCGACAAGATGGATTCGATCCCCGGCTATCGCAGCCAGCCGGACAATGCGCTGTTCCGCAAGGTCGTGCACGAGGTCGGTTGCGCCATCATCGGCCAGACTGCCAATCTCGCACCTGCCGACAAGCGCTTCTATTCCATTCGCGATGTCACCGCCACGGTCGAATCGATCCCGCTGATCACCGCGTCCATCCTGTCGAAAAAACTGTCGGCCGGGCTCAATGCGCTGGTGCTCGATGTGAAATCGGGCAATGGCGCATTCATGGCGCGCAGCCGCGATGCCGTGGCCCTGGCCGAAAGCATTGTTGCGGTGGCAAGCGGCGCGGGACTGACCACCACCGCTTTGCTGACCGACATGAACGAGCCGCTGGCACTTGCCGCAGGCAATGCCGTGGAAGTGCTCAATGCCGTGGATTTCCTGACCGGCGATCTCCGGGATCCACGCCTTGAAGCGGTGACGCTGGCGCTGGTTGCGGAAATGCTGGTTTCGGCCAAGCTTGCCGCCAGTCCCAAGGCCGCCATGGACAGGGCGCGGGAAGCCCTGAATTCAGGCAAGGCAGCGGAGGTCTTTGGCCGCATGGTTGCCGGGCTTGGCGGACCCACCGACTTCGTCTCCCGCGCCCGCCATTATCTGCCGGTTGCCCCGGTGACGCTGGAAGTGAAGGCACCGCAGGCAGGATATGTCGCGTCGGTGGAAACCCGGGCGATGGGTGTCGCCGTTGTCGCGCTGGGCGGCGGGCGCATCCGTCCGCAGGACCCGGTTGACCACGCGGTGGGCATCACGGCGCTGCAGCCGGTCGGTGCGCTGATGGAAGCGGGCGATCCGATTGCCCTTGTCCACGCGCGCAGCCAGAGCGATGCCGAGGCAGCCGCCCGCGCCATTCTTGCCGCCTATGGTTTCTCCGGCCGCAAGCCGCGCACGGTCAATCCCGTCCTGCGCCGCATCGGCGGAGCATAAAATTCGCTGCATCTGCAGTGTGCGTGGTTCGACGAGCTCACCATAAGGGAGGGCGAGGATTGCAGCCAAACCACTTCCCTCATGGTGAGCTTGTCGAACCACGCACGGTGTTCTTGCGGCAGACCTACTTCGTCCCGTACATGCGGTCACCGGCATCACCGAGGCCCGGCATGATGTAGCCCTTTTCATTCAGGTGGCTGTCGATGGCCGCGGTGAATACCGGCACATCGGGATGGGCCTTGGTGAAGCGCTCGATGCCTTCCGGTGCCGCAAGCAGGCAGAGGAAGCGGATATTGGTTGCGCCGCGATCCTTCAATTTCTGGATTGCCGCGATGGCCGAATTGGCGGTCGCCAGCATCGGGTCAACGACGATGATCAGCCGGTTGACGATATCTTCCGGTGCCTTGAAGTAATATTCCACCGGCTGCAGCGTGTCGTGATCGCGGTACAGGCCGATATGCGCCACGCGCGCGGCGGGCACCAGGTCGAGCATGCCTTCGAGCAGGCCGTTGCCGGCGCGCAGGATCGAGGCGAAGACCAGCTTCTTGCCTTCCAGCACCGGCGCATCCATTTCCATCATCGGCGTCTGGATACGGATGGTGGTCAGTTCGAGATCGCGCGTCACCTCGTAGCACAGCAGCAGCGAGATTTCCTTGAGCAGCCGCCGGAATCCCGCCGTGGATGTATCCTTGTCGCGCATGATGGTGAGCTTGTGCTGGACAAGCGGGTGGGAAACGATCGTAACGCCCATGGAGAACTCCTACTCGAATTTTCCCCGACCTTAGCTGCTTGCAACCGATCCCGCAAAGTCCGCATCCCCGGCACGCACAGTTTTGTCGTCGTCGAGGCGCTCAATCAGGGCGTTTCGCGTGGTTTCATCGATATAGGCGGCCTTGAGCGCCGTGCGCGTGATCTCCGTCAAGGCGTCGTCGTCACAGCCGAAGAATTCGGCAGCAATGTCATATTCACGGCTCAGATCCGTATGGAAATAGGGCGGGTCGTCGGAATTCAGCGTGACCGGCACGCCAGCCTTGGCCAGCATGGGAAAGGGATGGGACGGGAAATCGGCGTAAACCTGCAGTGAAATATTGGAGCCGGGGCAGCATTCCAGAAGGATTTGCTCCGCCGCCAGCCGCCGCACCAGATCCGGGTTCTCGATGGCGCGCACGCCATGGCCGATGCGCGACGGCCTGATCGCATCGAGCGCGCCGGCAACGCTTTCCCAGCCGGAAAGCTCGCCCGCGTGCACGGTGATGCCCAGTCCGGCATCGCGGGCGATATCGAAAGCCCGGGCAAAATCTCGGGGGTGATGCATGCGTTCATCGCCTGCCATGCCGAACCCGGTCACCAGCGGATGCGGATTTTCGGCGATGTATCTTGCCGCTTCCATCACGGCGTCCGGCCCCTTGTGGCGCAGGCCCGTGGCGATCATGCGCGATTCGATGCCGGTGGCCGTCTTGGCGCGCCGCATGCCTTCCGCCAGCCCCTCGATATAGGCGCGCGGCGAAAGCCCGGCGCTGATCGCATGGTCGGTGGAGATGAATACTTCCGAATAGATCGCGTCCTGTGCGCTGAGGGACAACAGGTAATCCTCGGTCAGATCCGCGTAATCCTCTTGCGTGCGGAACAGTGCCGAGGCCTGATCATAGGCGCGCAGGAAGGAGGTGAAGTCGTGCCAGACGAATCTGCCGTCAACGATGAAGGCCGAAACATCGGCGCCATATTTGCCGGCTTTTCGCTCGACGAGGGCGGGAGAGGCTGCGCCTTCGACGTGACAATGCAGTTCGGCCTTCAACACCATGGGCGGTCTCCATTCGACAAAATGTGCAGCGCGTCGCTTCATCGCGCAACAGACAATAGCCTTCTGCGTTTCAATCTTCTATGCTCCGCCCGCAAAAGAGATCAGCAGGTAGCACAATGAGCCAGCAACGCACCGGTGCCCATGGCGGCATGGAAACATCCTTCGGTTTTCAGGATGTCGGCGACGGAGAAAAGCAGACACGCGTCAATGACGTGTTTCATCGCGTCGCCAAGCGCTACGATGTGATGAACGATCTGATGTCCGGCGGGCTGCACCGCGTCTGGAAAGATTCGATGATCGCCTGGCTTGCCCCGTCCAAGACATCGAACTGGAAGACACTCGATGTCGCCGGCGGCACGGGTGATATCGCCTTCCGCATCGTCGAAGCTTCGAATCGCAATGCCCATGCCACCGTGCTCGACATCAACGGCTCGATGCTGGGTGTCGGCCGTGACCGCGCGGCGAAAAAAGGCCTTGCCGATAATACCGAGTTTGTTGAAGCCAATGCCGAGGAACTGCCATTCGAGAATGCCAGCTTCGATGCCTATACCATCGCCTTCGGCATTCGCAACGTGCCGCATATCGACCGCGCTCTGGCGGAAGCCTATCGTGTGCTGAAGCCGGGCGGCCGCTTCCTCTGCCTTGAATTTTCCGAGGTGGAACTGCCGGTTCTCGACAAGATTTACGACGCCTGGTCGTTCAATGCGATTCCGAAAATCGGCAAGGCGGTCACGGGGGATGCCGATTCCTACCAGTATCTGGTGGAATCCATCCGCAAATTCCCCCGCCAGGCGGATTTCGCCGAGATGATCCGCACAGCAGGTTTCGAGCGGGTGAGCTGGCGCAACTTTACCGGCGGTATCGCTGCCCTGCATTCCGGCTGGAAATTGTGACGTTCTGAATGAGTAAGTTTACCGCAACATTTCGCCTGATCCGGGCCGGATGGATCATGACGCGCGAAGGCGTTATTTCCGCACTGCCCGCCGAAGGCCTGAGCGGCCTTCCCGCATTCGGCCACCGCATCGCCGGGTTGCTGGCAAGGCGGCGCGCCCGCACGGCCCGCCGTTCCGAGCGCATGTCGCGCGCCATCAACAAGCTTGGGCCGTCCTACGTCAAGCTGGGCCAGTTCCTGGCGACACGGCCGGATGTGGTCGGCACCGAAGTGGCCGATGATCTCGCTCTGCTGCAGGATCAGCTCGATTTCTTCCCGATGGAAGCGTCGGTCAAGGCCATAGAGGGCTCGCTCGGACGCTCCGTCGATGATCTCTATGTAAGTCTTGGCGAACCAATTGCTGCCGCATCCATCGCGCAGGTCCACCCAGCCTATGTCAGAACGGGCGGCGAGGACCGCAAGGTTGCCGTCAAGGTTGTCCGGCCGGGCGTACGCCAGCGCTTCAACAATGATCTGGAAAGCTTTTTTATGGTGGCGCAATGGCAGGAACGCTACGTGCCTGCAACGCGCCGCCTGCGGCCGATCGAAGTGACGCGCACCCTGGCGCAGACGACGCGGATCGAGATGGATCTGCGGCTGGAAGCGGCTGCGCTTTCGGAAATCGGCGAGAACACCAAGAACGATCCGGGCTTCCGCGTGCCGACCGTCGATTGGGAGCGCACGGGGCGCGATGTGCTGACGCTCGAGTGGATCGACGGCATCAAGATGTCGGATATCGATGGCCTGCGCGCCGCCGGTCACAATCTTGTCGGTCTTGCCGAAACGCTGATCCAGTCCTTCCTGCGCCATACATTGCGGGATGGTTTCTTTCATGCCGACATGCATCCCGGCAACATGTTCGTCGATGATCGCGGGCACATCGTTGCCGTGGATTTCGGCATTACCGGGCGGCTCGGCAAGAAGGAACGGCGGTTTCTCGCGGAAATCCTCTACGGCTTCATCACGCGTGACTATGTCCGTGTCGCCGAGGTGCATTTCGAGGCGGGCTATGTGCCGCATCACCACGACGTGGCGAGCTTTGCCCAGGCTATCCGTGCCATTGGCGAGCCGATTCATGGCCAGCCTGCGGAAACCATTTCCATGGCTAAGCTCCTGACCCTGCTGTTCGAGGTCACCGAGCTTTTCGATATGGAAACCCGGCCTGAACTGGTCATGCTGCAAAAGACCATGGTGGTGGTGGAAGGCGTCTCCCGCACGCTCGATCCGCATTTCAACATGTGGAAAGCCTCCGAACCTGTCGTGGGCGACTGGATCCGCCGCAATCTCGGTCCGCAGGGAATTCTTGCCGATGCGCGCGAGGGCGTCGGCGCCCTGCTGCATCTCGCCCGTCAGGCGCCCGAGCTGGTCGCGCGCGCTGACCGCCTGTCGAAAGAGATGGACCGGATGGCGGAGCAGGGTTTCCGCTTCGATGACGAGACGGCAAAGGCCATCGGCAGGGCGGAGGCGCGGCATACCCGTTCCGGCCGTGTGGCGCTGTGGGTGATTGCAATCTGTCTGGTTATCATCACTTACACCCTTCTTGTCTGAGCTCAATTGCGCTAATGTGATTGCAATGATTGCACTTGATGCGATCAATCCATGGGAAGTGCAATCATATGGCGAGCATAACCATCCGCAATCTCGATGACGCGACCAAGGAAAAGCTGCGGCTGCGCGCTGCCGCCCACGGCCGGTCGATGGAAGAGGAGGTGCGCCTCCTGCTTGCGGCACTGGATGTGCATGCCGGCCCTTCCATCACCCAGATCTCGGCACCCTTATCAGGGCTGGCTACCGGACCGCTTGCGGGGCGGCATATTCTTCTCATCATCGGCGGCGGCATTGCCGCCTATAAATGTCTCGATCTGATCCGCCGCCTGCGTGAGCGGGGTGCGCATGTGCGCCCGGTGCTGACCAAGGCAGCGGAAGAATTTGTCACGCCCCTGTCCGTCGGTGCACTGGCCGCGGACAAGGTCTTTACCGACCTGTTCTCCCGTGAGGACGAGCACGATGTCGGGCATATCCGCCTGTCGCGTGAAGCGGATCTCATTGTCGTTGCTCCGGCAACGGCGGATCTCATGGCAAAAATGGCGGGTGGTCTGGCCAATGATCTCGCCTCGGCGGTACTCCTGGCGACCGACAAGCCCGTCCTGATTGCACCGGCCATGAACCCGAGAATGTGGAATCATCCCGCAACACGGCGCAACCGAACGACCCTTGCCAATGACGGCATCCGCTTTGTCGGGCCGAACAGCGGCGAGATGGCCGAAAGCGGCGAGGCGGGTGCCGGGCGCATGGCTGAGCCACTGGAGATCGTCGCCGCGATTGAAACGCTGCTGGATATCACGCCGAAACCGCTTGCCGGCAAGACCATTGTCATGACCTCCGGCCCGACGCACGAGCCCATCGATCCCGTGCGCTACATCGCCAACCGCTCTTCCGGCAAGCAGGGCCATGCCATCGCCGCGGCCCTGGCGCGGCTGGGTGCAACGGTGCATCTGGTCTCCGGGCCGGTCACGATTGCGGACCCCGAGGGCGTGTTCGTCACCCATGTGGAATCCGCGCGCGACATGCGCGATGCCGTGGAACGGTTGCTGCCCGCCGATGCGGCTGTCATGGTTGCTGCCGTCGCCGACTGGCGCACGGCAAATGAAGCGGGCGAAAAGATCAAGAAGCAGCCGGGCGCGGCGGCCCCGGCCCTGCAGATGGTGGAAAACCCCGATATTCTCGCCGGGGTCGGGCACAGCAAGCAGCGCCCGCGTCTCGTGGTGGGGTTTGCTGCGGAGACTCAGGACCTGCTCGCCAATGCGCGGAAGAAGCTCGACAAGAAAGGCGCCGACTGGATCGTTGCCAACGATGTCAGCCACGCCACCGGCGTGATGGGCGGCGACCGCAATGCCGTGCGCATCGTCACGCGTTCCGGCGTCGAAGAGTGGCCCGACATGAGCAAGGAAGAGGTGGCGGAACGGCTGGCCGCCCGGATCGCTGCCGCCTTGCAGACGATCGAGGTGTGATGCCGGAACGCCTGTAAGGTAAGCATATGCTTACGCGATAAGCCGTTTGACTTGATGAACAATAATCTCCAGAAAACCCAATATCATTGTTGAAGACGGAATCCCCATGACCGCCACCACCACGCCCATCGTCGAAACCGAACGCCTCATTCTGCGCGCACACAGACTGGACGATTTTGAAGCGCTGCACAGCCTGTGGACGCAACCGGCGGTTTATGAATTCATTTCGGGCAAGCCGTCGACCCGCGAGGCCTCCTGGGGCCGATTGCTCAAATATGCCGGTCTCTGGACTTTGAACGGCTATGGATTCTGGGCGGTCGAGGACAAGGCCACGGGCCGCTATGTCGGCGATATCGGCTTTGCCAATTTCCTGCGTGATATCGAACCGCCCTTTGGCGACACGCCGGAGATGGGCTGGGTCCTCGCACCGGAAATCCATGGCAAGGGCTATGCCAGTGAAGCGCTTGCGGCGGCTGCGGCGTGGGGCGACGGTTTTTTCAGGCAGGACCGGGCCCTGTGCATCATTTCGCCGGAAAACACCGCTTCGCTCCGGGTGGCGGAAAAGACCGGCTTCGCCCGGATTGGCACGGCCGATTATACCGGCGAGACGGTCCTGCTGCTCGAGCGCAGGTTCAAGCGCTGATCGGGCAATAGTAGCCGGTCAGCGCTTACCACCCTTCACCCTTCTGCGATATGTGGTGGACGATCTGGCAGGGACTGGCAATCCAGAAATCCCGGTGGCCCTCCGGCAGCGCCTCGATTGCGTCGCAGCGGACAACGCCGGCAGCGTCCAGGTGTGTGGCAGCGGCACCGGCATCGTCGGCGGCAATTTCCAGCCACAGTTCCGCCTGGCTCATGCCGGGCACCCGGTCGATCCACAGCTGGTTCGAGCCGAAATGGAACCCGACATGGGGAGGGTGGTTGTCGAGGGGTTTCAGGCCGATCACATCGCGGTAGAAGGCGACCGTTGCCTCATACTGGTGCGGCGGAACTTTCATGGCGATGTTGTGGTTGCCTTCGTAGCGCGGTTTCATGCGAGGTCATCCTTTCGGGAGTGTAGTGCGCCGGCGTTGACGCAGCAAAAATGTCATGCGGGCAGCGCCCTGTCATATTCAGCCTCGAGGTGCTCCAGCTTCGCCCAGAAATCGGCGGTTTCGACCCCGTTCAGCACGTTGATCAGCACGCTCAGATGCGTGTGCCAGCCGCTGGCGACGCTGACCATGGCGCCATGATCGGCGAGACGGCTGTGGGTGAGGGTCAGCAGGGTGTCGTCGCCGGCCGCCTGCAGTTCAAAACTCACCTCCGATGCCGTGCCATTGCCCTCTTCCCATGTGAAGGACAGGTATGTCGGCGGCTCGCAGCGTATGACCTTCCCGATATTGCGGTGGCCTTCATATTTCCGGTACTTTTCCGGGGTGGGCGCGGTGGACAGTTCGGAATGGCGGAAGGTCAGTTCCACCGGTCCGCCGGCATGGCCCGCCATCGGCCCCTTGGCGAGCCATTTTCCGCGCTTTTCCGCGTCGGTGAGATAGGCCCATACGCGCTCCACCGGACCGGGAAGCAGTCGTTCGATGCGAACGGTGCGCGGGGCTGTTGCAATGCCAAGCTGGTCGTTTCCCTGATGCAGGCTCATCGTTCTACTCCTTGGTATCCGGTGTGGATTTGGGGGTCTTGCGGGCCCCGTGTTTTGCGGTCTCGGCAAGCGCACGGTCCTCCGCGCGCAGAATATCTTCCAGATCGTCGAGCCGTTCCTGCCAGAACTGCTCGTAATAGCGCAGCCATTCCTGCGCTTCGGCCAGCCGGGCCGCCTGCAGGGCGCAGATGTGGGTCCGGCCCTGCACGTGCCGCCGCACCAGCCCGGCCGCTTCGAGCACCTTGATGTGCTTGGATGCGCCGGCGAGCGACATGTTGAACGGCGTCGCCAGTTCGCTGACGGTGCGTTCGCTGGTCGACAGCCGGTGCAGCATGGCTCTCCGCGTCGGGTCGGAGAGGGCATGGAAAACGGCGTCGAGCGTGGGTGTGCTATATTCAACCATAAGGTTTAATATAGTCGCGCGATTTCAATTGTCAACCATTCGGTTGAATAAATGCGCAAGGCCGGTCAGGGCGACGAACGACGATCAGTCCGGTTGAAGGGTAAGCGGGCTCAGGCGGCTTTTTCGCGGACCTGATAATCCTTGATCGCGGCGAAGCGGATAGCCTTCCAGCGCTCCGCCTCATAGGACAGCGAGAAAGAATTCTGCGCCAGGAACACCGGATCATTGTCGAGATCGTGGGCGATATCGGCCCGGTGCGCATTGATGAAGCGCTGCAGCTCCGCCGGGTCATCGGCCGAAATCCAGCGCGCAATGGTGAAGCGTGCGGGCTCGAAGCCGACGGGAAGCGTGTATTCGACTTTCAGCCGTTCGGTCAGGACGTCGATCTGCAGGGCGCCGACCACGCCGACGATGGCGGGCGAACCGTCATCGGGCAGGAACAGCTGGACAACGCCTTCTTCCGCCATCTGCTGCAGCGCCTCGCGCAGTTTTTTCGCCTTCATCGCATCGTCGAGCCGCACGCGGCGCAGGATTTCTGGGGCAAAGTTCGGCACGCCGCGGAACAGGATGTCTTCGCCTTCCGTCAGCGTGTCGCCGATGCGCAAGGTGCCATGGTTGGGAATGCCCACCACATCGCCGGCCCAGGCCTCGTCGGCGATCTGGCGGCTGCGGGCAAAGAAGAACTGCGGTGCCGACAGGCTCATCGGCTTGCCGGTGCGTACCAGCTTGGCTTTCATGCCGCGCGACAGTTTGCCGGAGCAGACGCGCAGGAAGGCGATGCGGTCGCGATGGTTCGGGTCCATGTTGGCCTGGATCTTGAAGACAAATCCGGTCATCTTGTCTTCGGTTGCCTCGACGCGGCGGATATCGGCGTCCTGCGCGCGCGGGCTCGGTCCGAAATCGCAGAAGGCTTCGATCAGGTCGCGCACGCCGTAATTGCGCAGCGCCGAGCCGAAATAAACCGGCGTCATATGGCCTTCGCGGAATGATTGCAGATCGAAGGGATTGCAGGCATCGCGCGCCAGCGTCACCTCGTCGATCCACGCCTGCCGTTCGTTCTCGGGCAGCAGGCCGGAGGCCCCGGCGGCTTCCGGTCCGTTGACCGGTGTCGGCTTTTCCTCTTCATCGCGCCGCCGCACGGTATTGTCCTGCAGGTTGTAGGTACCGGCAAAGCTCTTGCCACGGCCGATCGGCCAGGTGATCGGGGCGGTGTCGAGCGCCAGTTTCTGCTCGATTTCGTCGAGGATTTCGTAGGGATCGCGGCTTTCCCGGTCCATCTTGTTGACGAACGTGACGATCGGAATATCGCGCATGCGGCAGACTTCGAAGAGTTTCAGCGTCCGCGCCTCGATACCCTTGGCGGCGTCGATGACCATGACGGCGCTGTCGACGGCGGTGAGTGTGCGGTAGGTGTCGTCGGCGAAATCTTCGTGGCCGGGCGTATCCAGAAGGTTGAAGATGCAGTCCTTGTACTCGAAGGTCATCACCGAGGTGACGACCGAGATGCCGCGATCCCGTTCGATGTTCATCCAGTCGGAGCGGGTCTGGATGCGGTCCTTCTTGGCCTTGACCTCGCCGGCGAGCTGGATCGCTCCGCCGAACAGCAGCAGCTTTTCGGTCAGCGTGGTTTTACCGGCGTCCGGGTGCGCGATGATCGCAAAGGTACGGCGTTTCGAAACGGGATGGTCGGCAGAAGACATGGAGCGGCTCAAATTTCGTAATCGTAGGGTTGCGCGCCTTCTATCAGCCGAAGACCCTGCCGTCGACTGTCAATTCGAAATGGGTGTTACGCCCTCTCCAGCACCGGCCCGGACTTTTCCTGTGCCATGAACGGCTCGATGGCGATGCGCTTGCTGTTCTTGACGGTCACGAAACTGTTCGGCGGCACCGGCATCCAGTTTTCCGCTTCTCCATCCAGCGGTTCGGAGACGACGCACAGGCCCGAGCTCGGTGAGAGCGTCGCCGTATAAAGCGTCGGGGCAAAGCGGTCGGTGGCGTAGCGCACCGCGTAGAGCTGTGTCCCGTCGGAAAATGCCGCGGTCAGCCGGATGAAGGGCGGCACGCCGGCGCGCTCCGCCTCGGCGCTGATGACATTGACCGTCTCCACCAGCGATTGTGCCGGGTCCTTGTCCAGGCCGTGCTGCAGCATCAGCAAGAAAATCAGCTCCGAATCCGTCGATCCCAGCTTCTGCACATAGAGCGCATCGTCGAGCTTGGCTTCCAGCCCGCGCCGCAGCCGGTCGAAATGGCCGATCTGTCCGTTGTGCATGAAACTCCATTGGCCCGAGACGAACGGATGGCAATTGGTCCGGCTGGTCGAGCCGCCGGTGGAGGCGCGCACATGGGCGAGAAACAGGTGCGACCGGATTTGCCGCGACAGGCTCTTCAGGTTCTGGTCGGACCAGGCAGGGAGAATATCGCGGTAAAGGCCAGGTTCCGGCCGCTCGCCATACCAGGCAACGCCGAAACCGTCGCCATTGGTGCGGGTCTTGGCCTCGTGCGCATCATGGCTCTGGGCGATCAGCGAATGGCAGGGCGAAGCAATGACATCTTCGAGATAAAGCTGAGGTCCGAGATAGGCTGCCCATCGACACATGATTCACCCGATTCACTCTTGATCCGACTGACAATAGCGCGTCGCACGGCGCTTGGGAATCGTCAGGTTCAGCCACTGCTAGAAAGAGATTGTGTGTAAACAATGATCCGGACAAATCTTGTGAGTTGACCAATCCGGCGGACTGGTGAAAAAGGTGATCTCATGTCTCAATCATCCGATTCCGCACGTCACGTGCATCCCGCTCTCGGTCTTGTCCGGTTGCCGCATGGGCGGGACCTCGATTTGCCCGCCTATGAAACCCCCGGCTCGGCCGGAATGGACCTGCGCGCCGCAGTGCCCGAGGACCGTCCGCTGCTGCTTTTGCCCGGCCGCCGCGCCCTGGTGCCGACCGGCCTCGTCTTCGAAATCCCGCAAGGCTATGAAGCGCAGGTAAGGCCGCGTTCCGGCCTTGCCCTCAAGCACGGAATTACCTGCCTCAACACGCCGGGGACCATTGATTCCGACTACCGGGGTGAGGTAAAAGTAATCCTGATCAATCTTGGAGATGACGACTTCTACGTCGAGCGTGGCATGCGCATCGCGCAGGTCGTGCTGGCGCCGGTCGTGCAGCTCGAGGTTGAAGAACGGCAGCATGCCAGCGAAACGGCACGCGGTGCCGGAGGGTTCGGGTCAACGGGCACGTCGTAATCGCGGGAGGATAGCATGGACAAGGGCAAGGTTTTCCGTCAGCTGCATCAGGGACCGGAAATTCTGTTGATGCCCAATCCATGGGATCCCGGCACGACCCGGTTCCTCGCGTCGCTCGGCTTCAAGGCGCTGGCCACCAGCAGCGCGGGGTTTGCCTTTTCGCGCGCTCTGCCCGATGGCGGCGTCGCCTTCGATGTCATGATGCAGCATTGCCGCGATCTCGTGGCGGCAACGGATCTTCCCATTTCCGGCGATCTGGAAAAGGGCAAGGGTGACAGCGCCGACAGCGCCGGCGAGACCATCTTCGCCGCCGAAGCCGCCGGTCTTGCCGGCTGCTCCATCGAGGATTTCTCCGGCGATGCGGACAAGCCGATCTATGATTTCGACCATGCGGTCGAGCGTGTCTACGCGGCGGCGGAAGCCGCGCGGGCGCTGAAGAGCGATTTCGTCTTCACGGCGCGTGCCGAGAATTTCCTGCATGGCCGTGCCGATCTCGATGACACGATCAAGCGGTTGCAGGCATTTGAACGGGCCGGTGCCGATGTGCTTTTTGCGCCCGGCATTTCGGATCTCGAGAGTATCCGCACGATCTGTGCCTCCGTGTCGAAGCCGGTCAATGTCCTCGCGCCGGCGTCATTGAGCGTCAGCGCGCTGAAATCCGCCGGCGTGCGCCGCGTTTCGCTCGGGCCGCGGCTGATCACCGCCGCCTTCACCGCCATTCGCGATGCGGCCCGCGAAGTGCTCGACAAGGGCACGTTCGAATTCTCAAAAACCGGCGTGACGTTCGGGGAACTGCAAAAGCTCTACGCGCAGGACGCAGACAAGGAAGATTAAGTATGACACGCCCCGATCTGGTGATTTTCGACTGTGACGGGGTCCTGGTCGACACCGAAGCCCTTGCCAATCAGCATCTGATCAAGATGCTCAATGCCGCAGGCTATCCCATCACCTTCGATGAGGCGCGCAAGAACCTCTGCGGCATGCCGATGCGCGCGGTGAAGGAGAAGGTTGAGGCGCAAGGCTACTCCCTTGGCGACGATTTTGTCGAGCGCTGGTATCAGGCCATTCCCGTCATTTTCGAAAACGGCGTTGAAGCCATCCCGCACATCGAAACGGTCATCGATGCGGTGAAGGAAGCGCAACTGTCCTACTGCGTGGCCTCCTCCGCCAATGTGGAAAAAATGCACCTGACGCTGGGGAAAACCGGGCTGATCGGCCATTTCCATGATGTGCTGTACAGTGCATCCATGGTGGCGCGCGGCAAGCCGTTCCCCGATCTCTTCCTGCATGCGGCACGGCAGATGGGGGTCGAGCCATCCCGCTCCGTGGTGATCGAGGACAGCGTGGCGGGAACAACGGCGGGAACGGCGGCCGGCATGCGGGTGTTTTCCTATTGCGGCGATGCGCATGCCGACCACGAAGGTCTCGTCGCGGCGGGCGGTATCCTGTTTGACGATATGCGCAAGCTGCCCGCGCTTCTGGGCATCGCCTGATGGCCGCGCCGCTCAGCGTCGTCGACATGCACACGGGCGGCGAGCCCCTGCGCATCATCACTGGCGGCTATCCCGTCCTGCCGAAGGGCACGATCCTGGAGAAGCGCGCCTATGTCAGGGACAATCTCGACCATCTCCGCAAAATCCTGATGTTCGAGCCGCGCGGCCATTTCGACATGTATGGCGCGCTGCTGGTCGAACCGAACCTGCCCGGGGCTGATCTCGCCGTACTGTTCATGCACAATGAGGGCTATTCGACGATGTGCGGCCACGCCATCATCGCGCTAGGCCGCTATGCCATCGATTATGGCCTTGTAGAGAAGGTCGAGCCGGTCACGACGGTCCGCATCGAATGTCCCTGCGGCATGGTGGTGGCCTCCGTCGAGGTGAAGGACGGCAAGTCCGCCAGCGTCTCCTTCGAAAGCGTCCCGGCCTTCCTGTTTGCCGGGGACCGGACCATCCATCTGCCGCCCTATGGCGACGTGACGTTCGACGTGGCCTATGGCGGCGCCTATTACGCACTCGCCCATTGCAGCCAGTTCGGCCTTGAATTCGGCCGCGATCCCGCGCGCAAATTCATCGAGGCGGCAACATTGCTTACCGAAGCGGTGAAGGACGCCGTGCCGCTGGCGCACCCGGATCACAGCGACCTTGCCTTCCTCTATGGTTCCATCCTCACCGACGGTCTCGACGGCTGGTCGGAAGCGCCGACAAAGAATGTCTGCATTTTCGCCGATGCCCAGCTCGACCGCTCGCCGACGGGGTCGGGCGTGACGGCGCGGCTGGCTGCCATGCACGCCAAGGGCCAGATTCATGCCACCGAAGCGCGGATTTTCGAAAGCATTGTCGGCTCGCGTTTTGCCGGGGCTGTCGCCTCGCTCACCAGGGCGGGAACCTTCGACGCCATCACGGCGCGTGTCTCCGGCCATGCCTATTACAGCGGCAAGGCGGAGTTCATCGTTGAAGACGATGATCCGCTGGGACAGGGATTTCTGGTTCTCTAGGTCGAACACGCATAAATCTGGCTGGGATGGTATGAGGCATTTGCCCGGCGACGTCGTCGCACAGCCCCGAAAATGATGAATGCGACAAATACTTGAAGCCGATTGCCAGTGCGGAAAATCGGCGTATTCTCCCGCCGCACAGATTTCACGCAGAGATTGATCATGACACTTGCCGGTTTCATCGCCTATTCGGGCGCCCTTGCCATTGCCGCCGCCATTCCCGGGCCCGGTCTCACCGCCCTCATCGCACGGGCGCTGGGCTCCGGTTTCCGCTCGGCCCTGTTCATGTCGCTCGGCCTCGTCCTCGGCGATCTGACCTATCTGACGGCCGTGGTGCTCGGCCTTTCCATGGTGGCGCAGACTTTCGGAACACTGTTTCTGCTGATCAAATGGGCGGGTGTGGCCTATCTCGCCTATCTCGCCTGGAGTTTCTGGACCGCGGGAATTTCCGCTGAAAAGATTGAAGCCAAGCGCGGCAGCGGCGGGGCTCTCGCCAGCGTGCTTTCCGGGCTTGCGGTTACCCTCGGCAATCCGAAGACCATGATCTTCTATATCGCCCTGACGCCGACGCTGATCGATCTGCACGCCATCCCCCCGACCGATTATGCCTTGCTCGCCTGCGTAACGGTTGTGACGCTGCTTGTCGTGCTGGTGCCCTATCTCGCGCTTGCATCCAAGGCACGCTGGTTCCTGCAATCGCCCCGCGCGCTGAAACGGCTGAACCGCACCGCCGCCGCATTCATGGCGGGCGCTGCACTTGCCATCGCTGGCCGGGCGTCCTGACCATAGAATTTTATTCTAAGGCTGTAGGCATATTGGCATGAAATTCCCGTGATCGGGCTGTTTATGCATAGGCTCGACTATGAATTTTCAAGCTCGCGCCATAAGATGGCTGCCACAGCAATTGAGGGAGCATTTCCATGAGCACGAGTGATGCGCGCAAACCCGGCCGCGGCCGTATCTACAATTCCATTGTCGATACCATCGGCGATACGCCGATTGTCCGTCTTGATAAGCTGGCAAAGGATCAGGGTGTCGAAGCCAATCTGTTGGCCAAGCTCGAATTCTTCAATCCGATTGCCAGTGTCAAGGATCGCATTGGCGTCGCGCTGATCGAATCGCTGGAAGCACAGGGCAAGGCAACGCCGGGCAAGACGACATTCGTCGAGCCGACCTCCGGCAATACCGGTATTGCGCTGGCGTTTGCCGCCGCCGCCAAGGGTTACCGTCTCATCCTCACCATGCCGGAAACCATGTCGGTCGAGCGGCGCAAGATGCTCAAGCTGCTCGGTGCCGAACTGGTTCTGACCGAGGGCGCCAAGGGTATGAAGGGCGCCATCGCCAAGGCCAATGAACTGGTGGAAACCACGCCCGATGCGGTCATTCCCGGCCAGTTCGACAATCCGGCCAACCCCGAGATTCACCGCAGGACCACCGCCGAGGAAATCTGGAACGATACGGACGGAAAGGTCGATATCTTTGTGTCCGGCATCGGCACCGGCGGCACCATCACCGGTGTCGGCCAGGTCCTGAAGCAGCGCAAGCCGGACGTGCGCATCGTGGCAGTCGAGCCGAAGGATTCGCCGGTTCTATCAGGCGGCAATCCCGGCCCGCACAAGATCCAGGGCATCGGTGCCGGTTTCGCGCCGCAGGTGCTCGATACCCACATCTATGACGAGGTCATTCAGGTCTCCAATGAGGATGCCTTCACCTATGCCCGCCTGGTGGCCAAGCTCGAAGGCGTGCCGGTCGGCATTTCCTCCGGCGCCGCGCTCACGGCGGCTATCGAGCTCGGCAAGCGTCCGGAAAACAAGGGCAAGAATATCGTCGTGATCATTCCGTCCTTTGCTGAACGGTATTTGTCGACGGCACTCTTCGACGGCCTCGACGCCTGATAGAACCGATACTGTTTTGCAATCAGCCCCGCCGCGCGCCAAACGCCTGGCGGGGCTGATTGTTTTGCGGCCGCGATCGTTCGGCCGTGATCGAAGCATCGCGTCATCCGGCTGTTCTAAAACAGGCCAATCCACACGAAGGAGCGGCCGTCATGAGCATCACCTGCATTATCAAATATGAAATCGACCCCTACCAGAAGGATGCATTCGAGCATTATGCACGCACCTGGAACGAGGCGATTCCGCGCTGCGGTGCCGACCTGATCGGCTATTTCGCCCCGCATGAGGGGTCGGCCACATTGGCCTACGGGATTTACACCATCGAGGATCTGGCGGCCTATGAGGCGTACCGCGCGAAATTGACGGCCGATCCGCTGGGCCGCGCCAATTACGAATTTTCGCGCGAACGGAAATTCATCCGCCGCGAGGACCGCACGTTCCTGCGCCGGGTTACTGGAAACAATGGGGAATTGATCCGATGATTGCGGTGATTTTCGAAGTGGAGCCGAGGGATGGCCACGAGAAAGATTATTTCGAGCGGGCGGCGAATTTGCGCCCGCTTTTGGAAAAGATGGACGGCTTCATTTCCGTCGAACGGTTCCGCAGTCTTGCCAACGAGAACCGTTATCTCTCCCTGTCGTTCTGGCGCGACGAAGCCTCAGTTGCGGCTTGGCGCCAGACCGAGGAACATCGCGCTGCCCAGAGCGCTGGCCGCGCCGAAATCTTTGCCGATTACCGGCTGCGGATTGCGGCTGTTATGCGTGACTATGGCTTGCGAGCCCGTGATGAGGCTCCGTCTGACGCGCGCGTTTACCATCATGCCTGACCGTGGTTGCGCTGTGCACAGGCGGGGCCGGGGCCGCGCATGTAATGGCGTTCCGGCCGGTAGGACGGTGCAATGAATTCACGGACGACGCGAAGCGTATCGCGCAGTTGAACGAGCATGGTCATATCTTCATTTCCTGAATCTCGATCGCCCGAAAAATCGGTTAGCGATCATTTAGCTAAAATTTAACCGATAAATATGAACGCTTGCTGAATACCGATGGTTAAGGCCCGGTGAATTCATGGAAAATTAGCTTTAACACCTGAGGCAGGCCGTAATTTCCCGGTTGAAAAGCCAAAAAGAAACCCGGTGTTAACCACCGGGTTTTGTCGATTCTGATTCGTTTACAAGACCCGCTTACATGCGCTGGCCGTCATGCATTGCCGATGAGAATGCCCGTAGCGAGCACGAGGCTGCCGCCCAGCACCACCTGTATCGCCGCGCGGAAGAACGGCGTTTCCATATATTTGTGCTGGATATAGGCAATCGCCCAGAGTTCGACGAAAACCACCATCGCGGCAACGGTCGTTGCCGTCCAGAAATCCGGGATCAGGTAGGGCAGGGCATGGCCCAGGCCGCCGATCGCCGTCATCAGGCCGTTGGCGAGGCCGCGCTTCAGCGGCGATCCGCGCCCGGACAGCTTGCCGTCATCATGGGCGGCTTCGGTGAAGCCCATCGAGATGCCGGCACCGAGCGAGGCGGAGAGGCCGACCAGAAATGTCTGCCAGGTGTCCTGGGTTGCGAAGGCCGCCGCGAAAATCGGCGCAAGCGTCGAGACGGAACCGTCCATCAGCCCCGCCAGCCCCGGCTGGACATAGGTGAGCAGGAACTGGCGTTTTTCCGTCAGTTTCTCGTCTTGTTGCACCGCATCGGGCGTGTGCTGTTCGCCCAGCCGGTGCGCCAGCGATTCGTGGGTTTTCTCGGCAATGGCAAGATCCCCGAGCAGCTTGCGCGTCGAGGCATCGCTGACCAGCTTCACCGCTTCCGTGTAGAAGCGGTAGGCCTGCTCTTCCATTTTCTCCGCCATCTCGCGCACCTTGTCGATGCCGAGCGGCCGCACCAGCCAGTCCGGCTTGCGCTCGAGATAGCCGCGTACATGTTCGCGCCGGATCAGCGGAATGCGGTCGCCGAAACGCTCGCGGTGCATGTCGATGAGCGCCTGCCGGTGCAGGTTCTCCTCCTCCGCCATATCCTCGAAGACTTTGGCGCTCTGCGGGAAATCGTCCCGCAGCCCGTCGGCATAGGCAAGGTAGATCCGCGCATCGTCTTCTTCCGATGAAATGGCGAGCGCGAGGAGCTGCTGTTCCGACAATTCGTTGAGTTCGTGGCGGCGGGGACCGAAGAAGCGGCTGAGCATGACACTGTCCTAATTTAGAATAATTCTAAACTATAGAAAGCAGGCGCGCTTTTCAAGAGGGCGCCCGGGACAATGATGACAATGATTTGGATGCCGAAACGCCGCGCTGGTGCTATGACTGGCCAGACCCGCCCATTCAGCAGCCGAGGACATGATGAACGCGTTCGCCATTGCCAATACCGATATCGTCGATGCCGCCATCCGGCTCAAAGGCCAGCTTGTCGCCACCCGGCTGATCGAGTCGGAGGCGCTCAATGCCAAATATGGCGCACGCATCCTGTTCAAGCCGGAATGCCTGCAGCGGACCGGTTCGTTCAAGTTCCGCGGCGCCTACAACCGCATCAGCCAGATGACGGCGGACGAGCGCACGCGCGGCATCGTCGCCTTTTCCTCCGGCAACCATGCGCAGGGCGTGGCAAGCTCCGCCCAGCTTTTCGGCATCAAGGCTGTCATCATCATGCCATCCGACGCACCGCAGTTGAAAATTGCCAATACGAGATCCTATGGCGCTGACGTCGTGCTCTATGACCGTTACAAGCAGAGCCGGGAGGAGATCGCGGCTGAGTATATCAATGGGCGCGGCATGATCCTGGTGCCACCCTATGACGATCCCGCGATCATGGCCGGGCAGGGCACGATCGGCATCGAGCTGATCGACGAGGCGGAGGAACGCGGCATCGTCTTCGACGACCTGTTCGTGCCGAGCGGCGGCGGCGGGCTGATCAGCGGCATTTCCGTTGCCGTCAAGGCACGCTCCCCGCACACGCGCATCTGGGGCGTCGAGCCCGATCATTTCGACGATCTGCGCCGGTCGCTGGCGGCCGGCAGGCAGGTTGCCAACGAGCCGGGCTACCGCTCGATCTGCGATGCGATCCTGACCCAGCAGCCGGGTGACCTGACCTTCCCGATCAACAAGCAGAACCTGGCGGGCGGTGTCGCGGTTTCCGATAAAGCGGTTGCCGCTGCGATGCGCGATGCGGCGACCTATCTCAAGGTGATTGTCGAGCCCGGCGGCTGCGTCGGCCTTGCCGGCGTGGCGGCGCGGGCGGACGAGCTGCAGGGCAAGACGGTTGCCGTGGTCCTGTCAGGCGGCAATGTGGACCTGGATATCTATGGCGGGCTGATCGCCGCGGCATAGGGGCAGGGCTGAATCTGCATGGCAATTGTGCGTGGTTCGACAAGCTCACCATGAGGGATGTGGTTTGGCTGCAAGCCAATCGCCAGCGTTGCTAAATCTGGCTCCCTGCGATCCTCGCCCTCCCGCATGGTGAGCTTGTCGAACCACGCACGCGACAGCATGTCTACTTCTCACGCCGTCCGTTCGGGTGACATATGTCCGCAGCGAAAGGACGCCGTCATGGATCCGTTCATTCTGTCGAGAATACAATTCGCTGCGAATATCTCGTTCCATATCCTGTTCCCGACGATCACCATCGCGCTCGGCTGGGTGCTGTTGTATTTCAAGCTGCGCTATCGCCGGTCCAGCGACGAAGGCTGGATGAAGGCCTACCATTTCTGGGTCAAGGTTTTCGCCCTGTCCTTCGCCTTCGGCGTGGTGTCGGGCGTGACCATGAGCTTCCAGTTCGGCACCAACTGGCCGGGCTACATGCAAACGGTCGGCAATATTGCCGGGCCGCTGCTGGCCTATGAAATTCTCACCGCGTTCTTTCTGGAAGCAGCCTTTCTCGGCATCATGCTGTTCGGATTCCGCCGCGTGTCCAATCGTATCCACACGCTGGCAACCCTGCTTGTCGCCTTCGGCACGACGGTGTCGGCGTTCTGGATCATTGCGCTGAATTCCTGGATGCAGACGCCCGATGGCTTCGAGATGCGCGGCGGCAAGGCCTTTGCCACCGATTGGGCCGCCATCATCTTCAACCCGTCCATGCCCTACCGGCTTGTGCACATGCTGCTGGCATCGGGGCTTACCATATCCTTTCTGATCTCAGGCCTGTCTGCCCTGCGCTGGCTACTGGGCGACCGCAGCGATGCCATGGGCAAAGCCCTGCGCACCGGCGTTTATCTCGCCGCGGTGCTCATCCCGGTGCAGATCGTCGCCGGCGGCCAGCATGGGCTGAACACGCTGGCGCATCAGCCGCAGAAGATCGCGGCGATCGAGGCCAACTGGCAAACCCGCTCCCATGTGCCGCTGCTGCTGTTTGCCGTGCCTGACGAGTCGACACGCGAAAACCGTTTCGAGGTCGCCGTGCCGGATGGTGCCAGCCTGATCCTGCGGCACGACGCTGCGGGTGCCGTACCCGGCCTCGACCAGTTCGCGGGTAATCACCCGCCGGTTCTGCCGCTGTTTTTCGCCTTCCGCATCATGGTCGGCACCGGCATCCTGATGCTGCTGGTGTCGTGGACAGCCGCGTGGATGCTGTGGCGGCGCGGCTCGCTCACGCGGCCGCTTGCGCTCGTGCTGGTGCCCATGGCGCTGTCCGGCTGGGTGGCAACGCTGGCCGGCTGGTACACGGCGGAAATCGGCCGCCAGCCCTGGCTGGTCAACGGCGTGCTCAAAGCGGCGGACGCGCTCGGGCCGGTGCCCGCCGGTACGGTCGCCGCGTCGCTTGCGGCCTATCTCATTGTCTATACCATGCTGCTGCTGGCCTATGTCGGCGTGATCCTGCGGCTCACGGTCAAGGCCGCCCGCGAGGGCGACCGGCAGCCGGAACCGGGCGTCGAAGACCAGCCCTTGGGCCAGCCGGTGCGGGGAAGCGGATGACCTTTGATCCCGCCATCCTTCTTCCCCTCGTTTTTGCCGGGCTGATGGGCCTGTCGATCCTGGTCTATGTCATCCTCGACGGCTTTGATCTCGGCGTCGGCATTCTTTTCGCCGCAACGGACGATGCGGAGCGCGACACCATGGTTGCCGCCATCGGCCCGTTCTGGGATGCCAATGAAACCTGGCTGGTCCTCGCCATCGGCCTGCTGCTGGTGGCCTTTCCCGCGGCGCATGGCATCGTGCTGCCGGCGCTGTATGTCCCCGTTACCGTCATGCTGATCAGCCTGATCCTGCGCGGTGTCGCCTTCGATTTTCGCGCCAAGGTTGATCTGCATGTGAAGCCGCGCTGGAATTTTGCCTTCGCCGTCGGCTCGATCACCGCTTCCCTGGCGCAGGGCTACATGCTCGGCGTCTATGTGCTGGGGCTTGACCAGTCAGCGGCCTGCATCCTGTTCGGCCTGCTGGTCGGTCTTTGCCTCACCGCGTCTTACGCCGCCATCGGCGCCGCATGGATCATCCACAAGACCGAGGGCGCCTTGCAGCACAAGGCCGTCCTCCTGATGCGCCGGTCTCTGGTCTTTGCCGCGCTCGGCATGGTTGCGATTTCCCTGGCGACGCCCTTGGCCAGCCCGCGCATTTTCGCCAAATGGTTTGTGCTGCCGCAGATGATCCTGCTCGCGCCGCTCCCACTGGTCACTGCCGCGCTCTTTGCCGCACTCTGGGCCGTGCTTGCCAGGCTGCCCGCTGCCAATGACCGCTATTCGGCGCTGCCGTTCATGCTGATGGCGGGTATTTTCACCCTCGGCTTTGCCGGGCTCGCCTATTCCTTCTATCCCTATGTGGTGCCGGAGCGGCTGACGATTTTCGCCGCCGCCAGCGCGCCGGAAAGCCTCGGCATCATCCTCGTCGGCGTCATCGTCGTGCTGCCCGCCATCGTCGGCTATTCCATCTTCGCCTACCGGGTGTTCGGCGGCAAGGCGCACGACCTGCGCTACGACTGACGCGAAAAGGTCAGCCGGTCGCGCTCGCGCTGGCTTCCCGCCACGTAGAACTTGTCGAACCACGCGGTGCTTTCGCCCGAGATCGCCTTGGGTTTCTTCAGGGTGATCTGTTTCGGCAGCGCGGCGATTTCCACTTGCATGCGGTTGCGGAAGTTCAGGTGGTCGAACATGCGCAGCGCCTCGATGGCAAAGGCCGTCGCCACCCGCTGATCCTCGATGATGACGAGATGATCGCCATTGCCGGTCTCGCCGGAGGGCGAAAAATTGCTCGATCCGGTGAACACCTTGGCCGTCGGCTTGTCGAAATCCACCACGGCGAACTTGTGGTGAATATTGATGCCGCTGCCACCGGACCATTCGCTCTTGAACGGCTCCGGCGCATTCTTGGCGAGATAAGCGAAATCGACGAGGCCGTTCTCGCCGCTTGGCTTCTGGATTTCCATCCCGCTTTTCTTGTCCACCACGCCATAGCTGAACAGCGGCTTCTTGATCAGACGGTCCAGCGCCTCGCGCACCGGGCCGGATTTGGTCTGGTTCATGAAGGCGAAGGAATAGAACACCGAGGATGTCGCCTGGTCGATGGCCCCGCCCACCGGCCGCAGCGATAGCTCCGATGTCTTGTGCGGCGAAAAACAGACATGCACCGCCGGGCGGCCTTCGCGTTTTACCGAATGCCAGACTTTCGAAAACGGGTCTTTCTGGAAATTGGCCATGTCGGTGAAGGCCAGCGTGAACATCTGCGCGAACAGGCCCGCCACCGCCTCGTCGTCGAAGATGAACAGGTTGTTGGCCTGGATGTAGAAGCCGCGGAACGAAAAATTCATCGAGCCGCCCAGCACCCGCACCGGCACGCCATTGCGTTTGGCGATCAGCACCTTGTTGTGCTGCAGCCCGCGAAAATGCCCGCGTTTGACACGGTCCGCCCCGGCGCTGGCAACAAGCCGCGCCGCCGCCTGGGTCTCCGCACTGTCCGGCGCGCCATGGCCGTTTTTCATCGCGCCGGTCTTCTTGTCCGCCACGCCGGAATCATCGACGATCACCCGCAGGCGGCTGCCGAGCTTTTCCAGCTGTGCCAGAAAGTCCGGCTCATTCAGGTCGTAGGCCAGCGCGTCGACCTCGATGGTCGGGTCCTTCACCGCCCAGTCGAGGAAGCCGAACAGCAGCCGGTGCGCCTCGAACCCCAGCCAGTCATAGATACCCGTCTTGGCGATTGCGGCTTTCTTGGCCGCAAAGGCGAGGCCGTCATCCGCATTGGCGGGGATGATGTCATTGGTCAGGTGCAGCCGCTTCTTCTTGTCCTCGAAAGCCTGCGACGAAGCAAAGTTGCGGGTAAAACCGATATCGAGAAAGCCGTCATAGGTGACGCTGTCATAGCGGATCGGCAGCTCGATCATGGTGCCGCGCACCAGCTTGCCGTCCTGCGGCATGTGCATCTTGGTGATGCGGTAGGTGTAGATGCCGTCCTGCGGCTCATAGGGAAAATGCACCCAGCGGAACATCTGCAGCGGCGCTTCGGTGGTGGGGAACTTGACCCCGCCGGTGACCGCGTTCTTGGCCGGTTCGCCGTAATCGAAGGCGATGCGGTTGCGCAGGTTGAGGAATGTGTCGCCCTTCGGCTCTTTGTACTCCACCGCGAAACCGACAAAATCATCCTCCGGCGCATCCACGTCGAAGCCCAGCAGGCACATATATTCGCCCCGCCAGAGTTTGACCCGGAAACCATCCGTCTCCTTGAAATTGAAGAATTCGTCCATCATCACATCCCCGGTGTGTGGCGCAGGGGCAAAATATAGCACAGACGATGCAATCTTGTGACGGTCCGGGCGGGCGGATTGCATTTCCCGCTTTGCGTTTTGCCTGTTCACTGCTAAATCGCGCGCATGAGCACTCCACTTGACCACATCCGTAATTTTTCCATCGTCGCCCATATCGACCATGGCAAATCCACCCTTGCCGACCGCCTGATCCAGCAGACAGGCGGGCTCGAGCTGCGCGACATGAAGGAACAGGTGCTCGACTCGATGGATATCGAGCGCGAGCGCGGCATCACCATCAAGGCGCAGACCGTCCGGCTGAACTACAAGGCCAACAACGGCGAGACCTATGTTCTCAACCTGATTGATACGCCCGGCCACGTCGACTTTGCCTATGAGGTGTCGCGGTCCCTGTCGGCCTGCGAAGGTTCGCTGCTCGTCGTCGACGCCTCGCAGGGCGTCGAGGCGCAGACCCTCGCCAATGTCTATCAGGCCATCGACAACAACCACGAGATCGTCGTGGTGCTGAACAAGGTCGATCTGCCGGCCGCCGAACCCGAACGCATCCGCGAACAGGTCGAGGAAGTCATCGGCATCGATGCCAGCCAGGCCGTGCTGATTTCCGCCAAGACCGGCCTCGGCATTCCCGATGTGCTGGAAGCCATCGTCAACCAGCTGCCGCCGCCGCGTGAAGGCGACCGCACCAAGCCGCTGAAGGCCATGCTGGTCGACAGCTGGTACGACAGCTATCTCGGCGTGATCGTTCTCGTGCGCATCATCGATGGCGTTTTGAAAAAGGGCCAGACCATCCGCATGATGGGCACAGGCGCCAAATATCCCGTCGAGCGCACCGGCGTGTTCACGCCGAAGATGCTGGCCGTGGACGAGCTTGGACCGGGCGAATTCGGCTTCATCACCGCCTCGATCAAGGAAGTCGCCGACACCCGCGTCGGCGATACCATCACCGAGGACAAGCGCCCGACCGATTCCATCCTGCCCGGTTTCAAGCCGGCGCAGCCGGTGGTTTTCTGTGGTCTCTTCCCGGTCGATGCCGCCGACTTCGAGGATCTGCGCGCCGCCATGGGCCGCCTGCGCCTCAACGACGCCTCGTTCTCCTTTGAAATGGAAAGCTCCGCCGCATTGGGCTTCGGTTTCCGCTGCGGTTTCCTCGGGCTCTTGCATCTCGAAATCATCCAGGAACGGCTGGAGCGTGAGTTCAATCTTGACCTCATCGCCACCGCCCCGAGCGTTGTCTACAAGCTCAACATGACCGACGGCACGCAGAAGGAGTTGCACAACCCCGCTGACATGCCCGAGGTGATGAAGATCGCCACCATCGAGGAGCCATGGATCCGTGCGACGATCCTCACCCCCGATGATTATCTCGGCTCCATCCTGAAACTCTGCCAGGACCGCCGCGGCATCCAGATCGATCTCAACTATGTCGGCAAGCGCGCCATGGTCACCTATGACCTGCCGCTCAACGAAGTCGTGTTCGATTTCTACGACCGGCTGAAGTCGATCAGCCAAGGCTATGCCTCCTTCGACTATCACCTCTCGGATTACCGCGAGGGCAATCTGGTCAAGATGTCGGTGCTGGTCAACGGCGAGCCGGTCGATGCGCTGTCGATGATGGTGCACCGCGCCGCCGCGGAAAAGCGCGGCCGCGACCTCTGCGAAAAGCTGAAGGACCTCATCCCCAAGCACATGTTCAAGATACCGATCCAGGCGGCCATCGGCGGCACGGTGATCGCGCGTGAAACCATCTCGGCCCTGCGCAAGGACGTGACGGCAAAATGCTATGGTGGCGACGTCTCGCGCAAGCGCAAGCTTCTGGAAAAGCAGAAGGAAGGCAAGAAGCGCATGCGGCAGTTCGGCAAGGTCGAAATCCCGCAGGAAGCCTTCATCCAGGCGCTGAAGATGAGCGATAACTGAGGCTTGATGCAAGCCGGTTTTCCCCGCGCCCTGGCGCGGATGCTCGCCTTTGCTGGCATTCTGGCCTGCGCGACCGCCTGTACCACAACGCGGTCGCCCGTTCCATCAGCGCCTGTCCTGCAGGAGGAAAAGCTGGAACCGCTGCCACCGGAGATCAAGCCGCTGACAGTGGAACAGGCCGAACAGGTGGGGCGCTGATCGCCTGATTATTTTCGCAGCTTGCTGGTGTTCAGCGCGATGGCAGCGCGGATGAGCGCCTTGAAGGCATCCTCGTTGATGACATCGCCCTCGTGCAGGTCGATGGCGCGCCGGGCATTGCCCTCAAGGCTGGAGTTGAACAGCTTTGCCGGATCGGCGAGCGCCGCACCCTTGAGAAAGGTCAGTTTCACCGCGCTCTTGTAGGTCTCGCCTGTGCAGATGATGCCGGCATGTTCCCAGACCGGCACCCCGCGCCACTTCACCTCTTCCACCACTTCGGGGTCGGCCTGTTTGATGAGCGCCCGCACATGCGCCAGCATCGGGCCGCGCCAGTCGCTGAGTTCTTTGATCCGCGCATCGATCAGCGCGGCGGGGTTTTCGGTCCCGGTTGTTGCCGTCTTGTCCATCGTCTTGGCGTTTCCCTTTATGTCGACATACCACCCATGCGCATATTGCACTGCACAATCCGGGCGTGTGGATTTATCCTTGGGGTAACACTACATCGACACGGGTTACACACCAATGAGCTTCATCTTCGATTTCACCGCGCGCGGACGCCGCCGCAAGGACCAGGATTTCCGCAACGCCATGGCCCTCCTCAACGCCATGAGCCCGGCCGACCGCGCCGATATCGGCATCAAGCAGGCGGATTTCACCCGCATCGCCCGGGAAATGTCCCGCCGTTGATTTTGTATGCGGCGGGAGCTGTGTTTTCCGCTCCTTAAAAATGGCATCTCTATCGTGCGTGGTTCGACACGCTCACCATGAGGGAGGGTGAGGGTTGCAGGGAGTCTGTCCTGCAACGTTGCCGATTGGCATTGCAACCAAACCACATCCCTCATGGTGAGCTTGTCGAACCACGCACCGCCAACACTGCAATGGCCTCAGCCCCCGCCCGCATGGCGCTTGCTCGCCAGTGCCTCGACCATGATCGCCACGGTTTCCAGATCATCCGGTGACAGCACCCCGATGGCCGCGCGGATGCGCTGCTGCGCAATCGGCTCGGCATCGGTCTCGTCGCCGAACGACAGCAATCTGTCCGGCGTCGTCTGCAGCACTTTTGCAATACGCACGACTGTCGCAAGGTCAGGTTCACGCCTGCCGGTGACGTAATTGCTGTACCGCTTCTCACTTAAGCCAGCGCGCCGCGCCACATCCGCCTGATGTATGCCAAGCTCTTTGGTTCGCAGGCGTAGATTCGATGCAAATGATTCCATGAGAACAATTTGTTCTGGCAAAAACCACAGGTCGATCTACAATGTGACGATTTGATATCGTCTGTATGTGGATAATGCCATGTATTTTTCCAATTGTTTTGAATGGGTCATTTTCATCATCTGCCTTTCCCCGATCTGGGGCACGCTGCTTTTCCATGCATGGGAAGCATCGATCAAGCCGCGGCTGGTTCCGAGGGATGAAATCAGGGAGATGGCGGATGCACTTGTTGCCAGGCATGGCGCGTTTGCCGGGTATCAGGCCTGGATCGAGGAGGACTATGCGTGGCGGCGCGGCGACATGGTGCGGCAGGGCGTCTGGCGCCGTGTGCGGCGGGAGTTGCGGCGGCGGGGCAGAGGGGGGTGAGGACACGATGCAATCTCAGCACAGCAGCATCACACCCGGGTGAACCGCATCATCCAGTTGGTTTCCCAGGTTTCGCCGCCATCGCGGGAAAACGCCTGTTCCCAGCATGGGGTGTGCTGGCAGGGTTCCCAGAGAAACCGCACGCGCACCGGCCTGCCCTCGTCGGTGTCATCGCCGTAGAACAGGCCTTCATCCTGGTCGAACCGGCCGATAACAGGCGCAAACAGGCGGTTGCTCCGGCTGTCCGCCCAGTGCAGCGACCATGAACCGTCGCGCGGGGTGAACAGGCGCAGCGTGATCCCGGCAAAGCCCTTGGCCGGAATGTCCATCTCTTCCAGATTGGCCGTGTCCTGCAGCAGCTTGCGCACGCGCGACGTGGCGGGAAATTCATCCCAGTCGTCGCAACCGGCAAAACGCTGTTTCAGCCGCAGATTGCGGATCGTCCAGTCGCCGATGAGAAAATCGAAATCCGCCGCGCTGCCGGTCGTCTGTTCCCTGCCGTCCATGATGCCCTCCCTCGCGCCTGTCTTCCGGGCGCGCGGTATAGCGCAGGGCTGCTGACAACCTTCTGTCAGGAGCAACCGTTGCCACGCCCGCTTTTGCGTCTGGCTGTTGAAAGAGGAGAATGACGGGCGGTCCTCGGAACGCGGGTCTAGGGGTAGTCCGTATGCGATGCTTGCGATCCAAGGACCACCCGCCCCGGCGTTTTCAAGTTTTTGCTCAATGTTCCACCACCGAGCCAAACCTCCCCAGCCGCACAGGTTTTCCTCCCTGCAGGGCCGAAGCGCCGATCCTCTCCCGACTTTCGAAAGTTTCCGGAAGCATTCCCGCCGGAAAGGACACGAGAAGGATAAGCGCGGATGGGACGTGTTGGATAAGTTTCAGCCCAATTATTTTTCACCCCCCTCTGGGCTGCCGGACAGAGGGGGGTGAAACCTATCCAACAGCATCCCAACACAAGAGCTTACATCCCGATGCGGAAATGCTAAGAAGCTCGGCATGACAACGAAACCGCGCATCACCATCCTTTACTGCACCCAATGCAGCTGGCTCCTCCGCTCCGCCTGGATGGCGCAGGAACTGCTGTCCAGCTTTGGCGCCGATCTCGGCGAGGTGGCCTTGATCCCCGGCACCGGCGGCGTATTCGAAATCCGCGTCGAGGGCGATCTGATCTGGGAGCGCAAGCGCGATGGCGGTTTCCCCGAAGCCAAGGTGCTCAAGCAGAAGGTGCGCGACATCGTCTGGCCCGAGCGCGATCTCGGCCATTCCGACGGGCACAAGGCCGCTATCGCCGGCGAGGCGCTTAAGGGCGGGGCAGACAATGGGGTCCCCGCCAGCAACGAGCGGAGCGAGGCGCTTAAGGGCGGGGCAGACAGTTGAGTAAGCCAGAGATTACCACATCAAGGCTGGACGATGCGGCGCGGGCCGGCTGGCTCTATTACGTCGCCGGCAACACACAGGATGAGATTGCCGCCAAGCTCGGTATTTCGCGCCAGTCGGCGCAGCGCATGGTGTCGCTGGCCGTGTCGGAAGGGCTGGTCAAGGTGCGCCTCGACCATCCCATCGCCCACTGTCTTGACCTCGCCGCGCAGCTGAAAAAGCGCTTCGACCTCAAGATGGTGGAAGTGGTGCCGACCGATCCGGGCTCGACCTCGACCACGCTCGGCGTGGCCGATGCGGCGGCGGATGAAATGACCCGCTGGCTGAAATCCGAGGCGCCGATCGTCCTCGGCATCGGCACGGGACGCACGCTGAAGGCCGCCATCGAACGGCTGTCACCCATTGAGTGTCCCCAACATAAGGTTGTATCGCTTACCGGCAATATTTCGCCGGATGGTTCAGCCGCGTATTACAACGTCATTTTCAATATCGCCGACAAGATCAAGGCGCGCTCCTTCCCGATGCCGCTGCCTGTTATCGCCTCCTCGCCGGAGGAGCGCGAGCTGCTGCACGCGCAGGCGATGATCCGTCCGGTGCTGGAATTGTCGGCGCAGGCCAATGTCGCCTTTCTCGGCATCGGCGACCTTGAGGATGACGCACCGCTCTTCGTCGACGGCTTCATTTCGCGCGATGAACTCCTGGCTTTGCGCCGGGCCGGCGCGGTGTGCGAGATCGTCGGGCGGGCGTTCGACCGTAATGGCGTGCCCATCGAGGGCCTCACCAATGACCGCGTGGCCAGTGCGCATATTCCTTCGCGCGAGACGGCGACGGTGATCGCCATCGCCATGGGCGCCAAGAAGCTTCCCGGTATTGTCGCCGCGATTAAAGGCAGTCTTATCAATGGCTTGATCACGGACGAGCAGACCGCCGAAGCACTCCTCCGTCCCGCCTGATTTTCACCGTTTTGCTGGAAGCGAAGGTTTGATGCTGCAGCGCAGCATCGATTGCCTCTTGACTTGTTTCGGGATTGTGTGAGTATTTGCCCATAAGACAAGCAATTGCTCATAACATTCACGGGAGGAATGAGATGTTAACGAGAACGCTTCTGCTCGGCGCTGCGTCAGTTCTGGCCATGGCGAGTTTCGCCAATGCCGAAACGCTGACCATTGCCACGGTCAACAATGGCGACATGGTTCGCATGCAGAAATTGACCGACGACTTCACCAAGAAAAATCCCGACATCAAGCTGGAATGGGTCACGCTCGAAGAAAACGTGCTGCGCCAGCGTGTCACCACCGATATCGCCACCAAGGGCGGCCAGTACGACATCATGACCATCGGCACCTATGAAGTGCCGATCTGGGCCAAGCAGGGCTGGCTCCTGCCGCTCGACGGCCTTGCCAAGGATTACAGCAAGGACGATCTCCTGCCGGCGATCCGCGATGCGGTTTCGGTTGACGGCAAGCTCTACGCCTCGCCGTTCTACGGCGAAAGCGCGATGGTCATGTACCGCAAGGACTTGGCTGAAAAGGCCGGTGTGACCATTCCGGAAAAGCCGACCTGGGACCAGATCGCCGAAGCGGCGAAGAAGATGACCGACAAGTCCACCGAGACCTACGGCATCTGCCTGCGCGGCAAGGCCGGCTGGGGCGAGAACATGGCGCTGCTGACGGCCACCGCCAATTCGTTCGGCGCGCGCTGGTTCGATGAAAAGTGGCATCCGCAGTTCGACCAGCCGGAATGGAAGCATGCGCTGAAGTTCTATGTCGACCTGATGAAGGAAGCCGGACCTCCCGGCGCATCCTCCAACGGCTTCAATGAAAACCTCGCGCTGTTCCAGACCGGCAAGTGCGGCATCTGGATCGATGCGACGGTGGCCGCGTCCTTCGTGACCAACCCGAAGGAATCCAAGGTTGCCGACAAGGTGGGCTATGCGCTCTTCCCGACCGGCGGCGTTGAAAACCACGGCAACTGGCTGTGGGCCTGGAACCTCGGCGTTCCCGCCGGCACCAAGAAGGCGGAAGCCGCGCAGAAGTTCATCTCCTGGGCGACCGACAAGGCCTATACGGAACTCGTTGCATCCAAGGAAGGCTGGGCCAACGTTCCTCCGGGCACGCGCACCTCGCTCTATGCCAATGCCGAGTATCAGAAGGCCGCGCCTTTCGCCAAGATCACGCTCGATGCGATGACCGCCGCGAACACCAGCAAGCCGACCATCAAGCCGGTGCCCTATACGGGCGGCCAGTTCGTCGCCATCCCTGAATTCCAGGGCATCGGCACCGCCGTGGGCCAGCAGTTCTCCGCTGCGCTCGCCGGTTCGATGAGTGTCGACCAGGCCCTGCAGGGTGCCCAGGCGCTGACCACCCGCGAGATGACAAAGGGCGGCTACATCAAGTAGAATCCTCCTGGCTCCGGACGGCTTCCGACGCGAATGTCGGATGCCGCCCGGGCCTCCTTTTGCATTATCGTTTTTGATAATTATCGTATCGGAACCTGACCATGGCTACGCTTCAGACACGTGCAACGGCCCGTATCATGATGTCGCCCGCCGTCATCCTGCTCTTCGTGTGGATGATCGTGCCGCTTGTCATGACGCTGTACTTCTCGTTCCTGCGCTACAACTTGCTGATGCCGGGGACCGAGGAATATATCGGCTTTCTCAACTACCAGTATTTTCTGACCGATCCCGCCTTCTTCACCGCGCTTGCCAATACACTCATTCTGGTGGGCGGGACGCTGCTCATCACCGTCATCGGCGGCATTCTTCTGGCGCTGGTGCTGGATCAGCCGTTCTTCGGCCAGGGCATCGTGCGGCTCTTGGTCATCGCGCCGTTCTTCGTCATGCCGACGGTATCGGCGCTGGTGTGGAAGAACATGCTGATGCATCCGGTCAACGGCCTGTTCGCCTGGATTGCCCGCCTGTTCGGCTTCCAGCCGATCGACTGGTTCGCGCAGATGCCGCTGTTTTCGATCATCCTCATCGTCGCCTGGCAATGGCTGCCCTTCGCCACGCTCATTCTCCTCACCGCCCTGCAATCGCTGGACGGCGAGCAGAAGGAAGCCGCCGAAATGGACGGCGCCGGGGCGATCTCGCGCTTCATCTATCTGGTGCTGCCGCATCTGTCGCGGGCGATCACCGTGGTCATCCTGATCCAGACGATCTTCCTGCTCAGCGTCTTCGCCGAAATTCTGGTGACGACCAATGGCGGGCCGGGCATCCAGACGACCAACATCACCTATCTCATCTACATGCAGGCATTGCTGCAGTTCGACGTGGGCGGCGCATCCGCCGGCGGTATCGTCGCGGTGGTCCTTGCCAATATCGTCGCCTTCTTCCTCATTCGCCTCATCGGCAAAAATTTAGAGAGGTAGGATCATGGCCCGCGCAACCACGACACGCAGCAAAGTCATCTTCACCGTCATCGGCTGGACCATCGGTTTCCTGATCTTCTTTCCGATCCTGTGGACGTTCCTCACCAGTTTCAAATCGGAGGGAGCCGCGGTGGCAACGCCGCCGCAGTTCCTGTTCTTTGACTGGACGCTGGAAAACTACCGCGAGGTGCAGAGCCGCTCCGATTACTTCAAGCATTTCACCAATTCCGTGGTGATTTCGGTGGGCTCCACTCTGATCGGCCTGGCGCTCGCCATTCCCGCCGCCTGGGCCATGGCCTTCTCGCCGACCAAGCGCACCAAGGACATCCTGATGTGGATGCTGTCCACCAAGATGATGCCGGCGGTCGGCGTACTGGTGCCGCTTTATCTGATCTTCCGCGACTGGGGCCTGCTCGACACGCGTCTCGGCCTTGTCGCCGTCCTGACCATGATCAACCTGCCGATCATCGTCTGGATGCTCTACACCTATTTCAAGGAAATCCCCGGCGAGATTCTCGAAGCGGCGCGCATGGATGGCGCGTCGCTGATGAAGGAGATCGTCTATGTGCTGACGCCCATGGCGGTTCCCGGTATCGCGTCGACCATGCTGCTCAACATCATCCTGGCATGGAACGAGGCCTTCTGGACACTGAACCTGACCGCCGCCAACGCCGCGCCGCTCACCGCCTTTATCGCATCCTACTCAAGTCCCGAGGGTTTGTTCTGGGCCAAACTCTCCGCCGCATCCACCATGGCCATTGCCCCCATCCTGATCATGGGCTGGTTCTCGCAAAAGCAGCTGGTGCGCGGCCTGACCTTCGGCGCAGTGAAATAGGTTTCAGCCTTTGGCGCAGCCAAAAGAGATGGGAAGAATATTATGGGAAGCATTACACTCGAAAAAGTATCCAAGTCATTTGGAACCACCTCGGTCATTCCGCACATCGATCTTGAAATCAATGATGGCGAGTTCGTCGTGTTTGTCGGCCCGTCCGGCTGCGGCAAGTCCACGCTGTTGCGCATGATCGCCGGTCTCGAGGACCTGAGCGGCGGGCGCATCATCATCGACGGCAAGGACATGTCGAGCGAGGCGCCGGCCAAGCGCGGCCTGTCCATGGTCTTCCAGTCCTATGCGCTCTACCCGCATATGACCGTCTACGGCAACATCGCCTTTCCCCTGAAAATGGACGGACAGGAAAAATCCGTGATCGACAAGAAGGTCAAGGATGCCGCGCATATCCTCAACCTTACCAATTATCTCGAACGCCGTCCGGGCCAGCTTTCCGGCGGCCAGCGCCAGCGTGTTGCCATCGGCCGGGCGATCGTGCGCCAGCCGAAGGCGTTCCTCTTCGACGAACCGCTGTCCAACCTGGATGCGGCGCTGCGCGGCAATATGCGGCTGGAGATCAGCGACCTGCACCACCAGCTGAAGACGACGATGATCTACGTCACCCACGATCAGGTGGAGGCCATGACCATGGCCGACAAGATCGTCGTGCTGAATGCCGGGCGCATCGAGCAGGTGGGGTCGCCCATGGAACTCTACCGCAGCCCGAAGAACGTGTTTGTCGCCGGGTTCATCGGCTCGCCGCGCATGAACCTCATTGAAGGCGCGGAAGCCGCCAAGCACAATGCGACGACCCTGGGCGTGCGCCCGGAACATATCCGCATTTCCGCAACGGAAGGTGCCTGGACGGGCAAGGTTGGCGTCACCGAACATCTCGGTTCCGACACCTTCATCCATACCCAGATCGATGGCATCGGTCAGGTGACCGTGCGCACCGACGGTGACTTTGACACGAAACACGGCCAGCCGATTTTCCTCACGCCGGATCCGGCGCGGCTGCATCGATTTGGCGCGGACGGACAGGTGATTTGACATGAGCAGACTGGCAGGCAAGACGGCATTCATTACGGGATCGGCACGCGGCATCGGCCGGGCCTTTGCGGAGGCCTATCTCAAGGAAGGCGCCGCCCATGTGGTGATTGCCGATATCGATCTGGCGCGCGCGCAGCAGACCGCGACGGAACTCGGCAAGGGCGCGCATGCGGTCAAGCTGGATGTGACGGACCAGGCTTCCATCGATGCCGCCGTCAAGGAAACCGTCGACCTGTTCGGCGGCATCGACATCCTCGTCAACAATGCGGCGCTGTTCGATATGTCGCCGACTGTCGAGATCACCCGCGCCAGCTATGAAAAACTGTTCGCCGTGAATTTTTCCGGCACGCTGTTCACGTTGCAGGCCGTGGCCAAAACCATGATCGCACGCGGCAAGGGCGGCAAGATCATCAACATGGCGAGCCAGGCCGGCCGCCGGGGTGAAGCGCTGGTCGCCATCTACTGCGCCACCAAGGCCGCCGTCATCAGCCTGACCCAGTCCACCGGACAGGACCTGATCAAGCACAGGATCAATGTCAATGCGATTGCCCCCGGTGTTGTCGATGGCGAGCACTGGGCCGGGGTCGACGCGCTTTTTGCCAAGTATGAAAACCGGCCGCTCGGCGAGAAGAAGCGTCTGGTCGGCGAGGCGGTTCCCTATGGCCGCATGGGCACAGCGGAAGACCTGACCGGCATGGCGGTTTTCCTCGCCAGCAGCGACAGCGATTACGTGGTGGCGCAGACATACAATGTCGATGGCGGCAACTGGATGAGCTGAGCGAAAGCCCGGCTCCTGCTGCGCCCTGAAAACGGGCGCAGACGCAGCTTCATTTGAAAAAAGGGGTTAGGCCCGATGACTGTTAAACTTTCCAAAAGCGCGCTGTCGCAGCTTCCAGCCAACGTCGCTGTACCCGGCTACAGGCAGGCCGATCTGACGGCCGGCATCGTCCATTTCGGTATCGGCAATTTCCATCGCGCCCATCAGGCCGTCTATCTCGACGATCTTTTCAACGCCGGCAGCGATCATGACTGGGCGATTGTCGGCGCCGGGGTCCTGGCGTCGGACGAAACCATGCGGCAGAAACTGCGGGAACAGGACTGGCTGACCACGGTGGTCGAACAGGACAGCGGTCATCGCACGGCGCGCGTGACCGCATCGATGATCGACTACCTGAAACCGGGTGAGACGGAAAACACCATTGCGCGGCTTGCCGATCCGAAAATCCGCATCGTGTCGCTGACCATCACCGAAGGCGGTTATTTCATCGATCCGGCCTCCGGCGTATTCAACCCGCAGCATCCGGCGATCGTGGCCGACGCCGCCAATATCGGCGATCCCAGGACGGTGTTCGGTCTCATCCTCGCCGGGCTGATGCGCCGCCGCGCCGAGGGCACGGCGCCTTTCACGGTGATGTCCTGTGACAACATTCCCGGCAACGGGCATGTCACCAGCGATGCCGTCAGCGGTCTTGCGGCGCTTGTCGATGCGAATCTGGCAAAATGGGTGAAGGATAATGTCGCCTTCCCCAACAGCATGGTCGACCGCATCACCCCGGCAACCTCCGACCGCGAGCGCGGCATGCTTGCCAGCGATTTCGGCGTCGAGGACAATTGGCCGGTGTTCTGCGAACCGTTCAAGCAGTGGGTGCTCGAGGATCATTTCCCGACCGGCCGCCCGGCACTGGAAAAGGTCGGCGTCACCTTCGTGAGGGATGTTGCGCCGTACGAGCTGATGAAAATCCGCATCCTCAATGGCGGCCACGCGACCATTGCCTATCCCGCAGCGCTGATGGACATTCACTTCGTGCATGAAGCCATGGAGGAACCGCTGATCCGCGGCTTCCTCGGCAAGCTCGAACGGGAAGAGATCATTCCCGTTCTCCCGCCGGTGCCCGGCATCACTTTCGAGGAATATTACGACCTGATCGACCGGCGTTTCTCCAACCCGAAGATCGGCGATACGATCCAGCGCCTGTGCCAGGACGGGTCCAACCGCCAGCCCAAATTCATCCTGCCGACCACGGCGGACCGCTTGAAGGCGGGCAAGAGCATCACCGGTTTGTCGCTGGTTTCCGCGCTCTGGTGCCGGTTCTGCGAGGGAACAACCGATAGCGGTAAGCCGACGAATTATCTTGACGCCAACGCCGAGCGATTGAAGGTGGAAGCGATGAAGGCCAGGAGCGATCCCAGGGCATTTCTGGCGATGAGCGATATTTTCGGCGATGTCGGTACGTCGCCCATCTTCGCCCAATCCTTCTCCCGAATCTTGAAAACCCTTTGGGACAAGGGTACGCGCGAGACCCTGACGCTTTACCTCGCAGACAAGCTCTGACGCCATGACCAAGCCCGCTCTTGTCATTTTCGATTGCGATGGTGTCCTCGTCGACAGCGAGCCGATCTCCATTGCTGTCCTGCTCGAGATGATTTCCCGAAGCGGCACGACGCTGTCCGAGGAAGAGGCCTACGAGATGTTTCTCGGGCGCAGCATGGCGACGATCAGCAAAATCCTGCATGAGGATTATGGTTTTGCCGCCAGCGCGGCCGACCTGGAGGATATGCGCGCCAATCTCTACGCACGGTTCCGTGCCGATCTGAAACCGATCCCCGGCATAGCCGAGACGCTCAATACGCTCGATCTGCCGCGTTGCGTTGCCTCGTCGAGCCAGCCCGACCGGATTCGCCTGTCGCTCAAGCTGACAGGCTTGCTCGATCTGCTGGAGCCGAATATTTTCAGCGCCACCATGGTCAAGCACGGCAAGCCGGCGCCGGACCTGTTCCTGCATGCGGCGCAGGTCATGAACACGCCGCCGGAAGACTGCGTGGTCATCGAAGACAGTCCTGCAGGCATTGAAGCCGCCAAACGGGCAGGCATGCGCGTCTTCGCCTTCACCGGTGGCACCCACGCGCGCGGCGGCCGGCTGGAAGCAGCGCTTGCGTCTCTCGAGCCAGACCTTATATTCGGCGACATGCTGGAATTGCCCGGCCTGTTGTCATCACTACAGGCCCGAACAAACGTTCACTAGTGGAACGAATTTGACATTCGCATCCCGTTTGACATCACGCGAGATAGGCGAATGTCAAATTCAAAGTTCCACTAGAATCGTGTACTTGCTAGTGGTCCTTTGATTCTGACATTTGCCTGAATGGCTTGTATCAATGGGGTGCAAATATCAGAATCGGACCACTAGAGCGTTCCGGTTCACGACAAGCCGGAAGGTTCGAATGCCAGATTTTGTATGTGCTGTGGATGTGGGAACGGGAAGCGCCCGGGCGGGCATTCTTGATATCAAGGGGAATCTGTTGGGGCGGGGGGAACACCCGATCCTGATGAACCGCCCGCTGCCTGACCATGCCGAACATGATTCGGAAGACATCTGGAAGTCGGTCTGCATCGCGGTGCAGGGCGCGGTCGCGGCATCCAAGGTCGATCCGTCCGATATCACCGGCATCAGTTTCGACGCCACCTGTTCGCTGGTTGTGCGCGACAGGGATGGCAAGCCGCTGACTGTCTCGACAGGCGGTGACAACCGCTGGGACACGATCGTCTGGCTGGATCACCGGGCGCTCGACGAATCGGATGAATGCACGGCAACGGGCCACGACGTCCTCAAATATCTCGGCGGGGTCATGTCGCCGGAAATGCAGACGCCAAAGCTGATGTGGCTCAAGCGGCATCTGCCCAACTCCTGGGACAAAGCCGGATATTTTTTCGACCTTGCCGATTTCCTCAGCTGGAAGGCGTCGGGATCGCTCGCGCGGTCGCAATGCACGATCACCTGCAAATGGACCTATCTGGCCCACAACGAACCGGGCTGGCAGAGCGATTATCTCCAAGAGGTCGGCATCGGCGATATGGTCGAGCGCGGCAGCCTGCCGGAGCGGGCAAGCCCGGTGGGGACCGATGTCGGGCCATTGACGCCGGAGGCTGCCAAGGCGCTGGGCCTTACCACGCGCTGCCATGTGGGCGCGGGGCTGATCGATGCCTATGCCGGGGCGCTCGGCGTCCTTGGCGGCTTCGCCGGCGATCTCTCGCAGATCGACCGGCATCTGGCTTTGATTGCCGGGACCTCCAGCTGCCTGATGGCGCTGTCGCAGGAGCCGATTTCGTTCAACGGCGTCTGGGGACCCTATTACGGCGCGGCTTTGCCGGATTGCTGGCTGAGCGAGGGTGGGCAGTCGGTTTCCGGCGCGCTTCTCGATCACGTCATCCGCTGGCACGGGGCTGCGGGCGAACCCAACGCCGCCCTGCACAAGAAGATCACCGACCGCGTCATGGAACTGCGGGAAAAGGAGGGGCTCGATCTGGCCGGCCGCCTGCATGTCCTGCCGGACTTTCATGGCAACCGCTCGCCGCTGGCTGACCCGCATGCGGTGGGCGTCATCAGCGGCCTGACGCTGGACGCCTCCTTTGACAGCCTGTGCCGCCTCTACTGGCGCACCTCCGTCGGTATTGCCCTTGGCGTTCGGCATGTCCTCGATGCGCTGAACGAGCGCGGCTACGCCATCGACACGATGCATGTGACGGGCGGGCACACCAAAAACCCGCTGCTGATGGAACTCTATGCCGATGCGACGGGCTGTACCGTCATCACGTCGGCTGCCGAAGATGCCGTGCTTCTCGGCACGGCGATGGTCGCGGCAACGGCGGCCGGGCTTTACCCGGATCTGCCCGCCGCCTGCATGGCGATGAAACAGGGCGGGCGCCCGCGCCAGCCCGAACCGAAGGCGCGCCAGCGCTTTGACCGGGATTACCGCATTTTCCTCGAAATGCATGCCCAGCGCAAAGTGCTGGATTCCATGCAGTAGGCCCCAGCTGCCGGTTCTAGTGTGCTTCGTCCCAATTGTGTGCGGCGCGCGCATCCACCTGCAGCGGTACGGACAGGGAAATCGCCGGCATCGCAGCATTGACCATGATGTCGCGAATGATCGGAATGGTCGCGTCGACTTCGCCTTCCGCGGTTTCAAAGATCAGTTCGTCGTGCACCTGCAGCAGCATGCGGGCCGAAAGCTTTGCCTCGTTGAGCGCCGGTTCCATGCGCACCATGGCGCGGCGGATGATGTCGGCGGCCGAACCCTGGATCGGCGCGTTGATCGAGGCACGCTCGTTGAAGGCGCGAACCTGCGGATTGGAGGAGCGGATTTCCGGATAATGCGCCCGGCGCCCGAAGATGGTTTCGACATAACCGTTCTGCCGGGCAAAGGCCTTGGTCGCCTCCATATAGTCCTTGATGCCGGGAAAGCGCTCGAAATAGGTGCGGATATATTGCCCGGCTTCTTCGCGCGGAATCGACAGCTGGTTGGCAAGGCCAAACGCGGAAATGCCGTAGATGATGCCGAAGTTGATCGCCTTGGCGCGGCGGCGCACTTCCGAGGGCATGTCCTTGACCGGAACGCCGAACATTTCCGATGCGGTCATCGCATGAATGTCGATGCCATCGGCGAAGGCCTGGGTGAGCTGGGGAATCTCGGCGACATGCGCCAGGACCCGCAGCTCGATCTGGCTGTAGTCGGCGGAAATCAGCTTGTTGCCCGGCGCGGCGATGAAGGCTGTGCGGATCTTGCGGCCCTCGCTGGTGCGCACGGGAATGTTCTGCAGGTTCGGCTCCGACGAGGACAGCCGCCCTGTCGAGGTCGCGGCCATGGCATAGGACGTATGCACCCGTTTGGTATCGGGATGGATATAGCCGGGCAGGGCGTCCGTATAGGTGGATTTGAGCTTGGTCAGCTGGCGCCAGTCGACGATCTTGCGCGGCAGTTCATGCCCTTCCGCCGCAAGGTCTTCCAGCACCTGTGCCGATGTCGACCACTGCCCGGTCTTGGTCTTCGAACCGCCGGGAAGGCTCATCTTGCCGAAAAGGATGTCGCCCAGCTGTTTGGGCGAGCCGATGTTGAGCTTTTCCCCGGCAAGCTGGTAAATCTCGTGCTCGATGGCGGCTGCCGCCTGCGCCAGATCGCCGGAAAGCCGCGACAGGATTTGCCGGTCGACGGAAATGCCGCGCTCTTCCATCCGCGCCAGCACGGCAACGAGCGGGCGCTCCAGCCGTTCATAGACCGAGACAAGCCCATCCTCGACCAGACGCGGCTTGAGCAGGCGCCACAGGCGCAGGGTGACATCCGCATCTTCGGCGGCATAGGCGGTGGCGCGGTCGATATCGACCATGTCGAATGTAACCGATGACTTACCGCTTCCGGCCACATCCTTGTAGGCGATGGGCGTGTGGCCCAGCCAGCGCTCGGACAGGGCATCCATGCCATGGGTGCCTTCACCCGCATCGAGCACGTAGGAGATCAGCATCGTATCGTCGAAGGGGTGCGGATCGATGCCGTAGCGGTGCATGACCAGCCAGTCATACTTCATGTTGTGCGCGATCTTGAGCACCGAACGGTCCTCGAGCAGCGGCTTCAAAACCCGCAAGGCATCGTCGAGCGGAATCTGTCCTTCGACGGTGCCACCGCCGAGGAGATCGCCATTGCCGGACTTGTGGTTGAGCGGGACATAGGCGGCGTGCCCCGGCCGGATGGCCAGGGAAAAGCCGACCAGCTCGGTCTGCATCGGATCGAGCGAGGTGGTTTCCGTGTCGAACGCCACCAGTCCGGCTTCGGTCGCCTCGTCTATCCAGAGTTGCAGCGTGGCAAGATCGCGGATGCAGGTATAGGCTGTTGTGTCGATCTTCGAAGCCAGCGCTTCGTCACCGCGCGCCTTGATCAGGTCGGCGGGCAGCATTGCGCCGTTCTCCGCTTGGTCCGGACGGGCCGCGGCCGGCGCAGACGCGCCGGCGGTTTCGCCAGGGATTTCAACGTCGGGTCCGTGCGCCTCGGCGACGGTGTCCACCGCGACCTCAGATGGTTCGACGGCGGCGGCATCGATGCCCGTCGCCTCGGCGGCGCGCCGGGTGAGGGAGGTAAACTCCATGGCCTTGAGGAAGGCGACCAGCTTCGGTCCATCCTGCGGCTCAAGCCCGAATTCATCAAGCCCGACATCGATGGGGGTGTCGGTCTTCAGGGTGACCAGCTGGCGTGAGATAAGCGCCTGTTCGCTGAATGCGATGATGTTCTCGCGGCGTTTCTGCTGCTTGATTTCGCCAGCGCGGGCAAGCAGCGTATCGAGATCGCCGAACTCTTCCAGAAGCTGGGCAGCGGTCTTCGGCCCGATGCCGGGAATGCCGGGAACATTGTCGGTGGAATCGCCGGTCAATGCCTGCAGGTCGATCATCTTTTCCGGCGGCACGCCCCATTTCTCGACGACGTCGGGAATGCCGATCTGCTTGTCCTTCATGCTGTCATACATCGACACCAGCGGGGTGACGAGCTGCATCAGGTCCTTGTCGGAGGAGATGATGGTGACTTCCGCGCCGACAGCTTCCGCCATCCGCGCATAGGTTGCGATCAGATCGTCCGCCTCGTAGCCTTCCTTTTCGATGCAGGGAAGGTTGAAGGCCTTGGTGGCCTGGCGGATCAGGCCGAACTGCGGAATGAGGTCTTCCGGCGGGGCCGAACGGTTTGCCTTGTATTCCGGGTAGATTTCCTTGCGGAAGGTGTTCGACGAATAGTCGAAAATGACAGCGAAATGCGTCGGCGTCACCCGGACCGAGGTGTCCCTGGCTTCCCGCAGCAGCTTCCACAGCATGTTGCAGAAACCCGACACGGCGCCCACCGGCAGGCCATCCGATTTGCGGGTGAGGGGCGGCAGCGCATGATAGGCCCGGAAGATATAGCCGGAGCCGTCGACGAGAAAGAGATGATCACCTTTTTTCATGGTGCCTACGATTAAATGATCATCCCGCAAAAGGAAATGATCTGTCTTTCCCATGCACCGAAAGATCGCGGGATAGCCGACTCCTCCTGACAAAATCCGCCGGGCTGCCGCAGCTCATCGGGAGGGTTTGGCCTTCTGCGGATGGATGGTTTCGCCGCGCTCCAGCATGGCAACGAATTTTTCGATGCGCTGCAGGCGTGTCTCGGGTTTCTTGGCATCGTTGACACGGTAGATGATGGCGTAGCGGTTCGCGCTGCTCAATGTCCCGAACATCTGCTTTGCCTCGGCATTCGCGTCGAGGGCTGCCTGCAGATCGTCGGGTATCGTGGCCTTGCCTTGCGAAAGATACGCCTTGTCCCAGCGTCCATCGGCCTTGGCGCGTTCGATTTCCGCAAGACCGGCGGGTGTGATGCGATCCTGTTCGATCAGCTCGAGGGCGCGCTTGCGATTGATGTCGGACCAGCGGCTTGCGGCCTTGCGCGGCGTGAAGCGGATGAGCCAGTGGTCTTCATCGAATGCATCGATCTGGCCGTCGATCCAGCCGTGGCAGAGTGCGCCATCGATCGCATCCTGTTTGGACAGGCTTTTGATCCGCGCGGTCTTCTTGGAAAATTTGAGCCATGCGCCCGGCGATGCCGCATGGTTGGCGGCCAGCCACGCCTCCCAGTCCGCGCCTGCCGGAAAGAACAGAACCGGCAATTCTGTCGTTGCTTTCGCCATGGAATTCGCCTCCGCTCACGACAGCTTTATGCCGGATCAGACGGGTCTTGAACATATCACTTATGCATCACGCGTTTGTTACAAAGATGTAATGTTCCGTGCCCTTGAATTGCCATGGTTTGAGGCCCAAATCCTAGCTGTCGACGATAGATCGATGTCCGGGATTTAAGGCTCGTCCCCCGCCTGCCCCGGACTTGCGGTGACCTCATCCCCCCTCTCCGGGTCGCCGCATCTGAGTGTAGTGATCTGGTCGCCTGTGGTCCCCCCGCCACGGCGGCCATTTCTTTTCCGGCTCCACTTTTTTCTGCCGCTTCCCCGAAAATGGGCTAAGAAGAACTCCCTTCACGAATCCCGGTCCAACAAATTCAGGAATTACCATGTCAGCGCTTGAACCTGTCTTGAACGCCCTTGATGCCAATCTGGATAAAAGTCTGGAGCGGCTGTTCGAACTGTTGAAGATCAAGTCCATCTCGACCGATCCGGCATTCAAGGCCGAATGCCGCAAGGCTGCCGAGTGGCTGGTCGCCGATCTGAAGACCATCGGTTTCGACGCCAGCGTGCGCGACACGCCGGGGCATCCAATGGTTGTCGCGCATCATGAAGGGCCAAGCGCCGATGCACCCCATGTCCTTTTCTACGGTCACTATGACGTGCAGCCGGTTGATCCGCTCGAACTGTGGGAAAACGATCCCTTTGCCCCTGCCATCAAGGATATGGGCGATGGCCGCAAGATTCTGACCGGCCGCGGCACGGCCGATGACAAGGGCCAGCTGATGACCTTCGTCGAAGCCTGCCGCGCCTACAAGGACGTGCATGGCCAGCTGCCGGTCAAGATTTCCATCCTGTTTGAAGGAGAAGAAGAGTCGGGATCGCCGTCGCTGAAGCCTTTCCTCAATGCCTGCAAGGACGAGCTCAAGGCCGACTTCGCCCTCGTGTGCGATACCGGAATGTGGGACAGGCAGACCCCGGCGATTTCCGTCGGCCTGCGCGGGCTGGTCGGCGAGGAAATCGTCGTCAAGGCCGCCGATCGCGACCTGCACTCCGGTTCCTTCGGCGGTGCGGCGGCAAACCCGATCCACATTCTCACGAAGATTCTCGCCGACCTGCACGACGAAACCGGTGCCGTGACCATTCCCGGCTTCTATGACGGTGTCGAGGAAACCCCGACGCAGATCCTGCAGACCTGGAACGGACTCGGCTGCACGCCGGAAAACTTCCTCGGCCCCATCGGCCTTTCCATTCCCTCGGGTGAAAAAGGCCGTTCCATCCTCGAACTGGTCTGGGCGCGCCCGACCGCCGAGATCAACGGCGTGATCGGCGGTTATACCGGGCAGGGCTTCAAGACTGTCATTGCCGCGCAGGCATCGGCCAAAGTGTCGTTCCGCCTCGTGCACAAGCAGAACCCCGCCAAGATCCGCGAAGCCTTCCGCGCCTTTGTGCGCGAGCGCGTCCCTGCCGACTGCTCGGTGGAGTTCCATGAGCATGGCGGCTCGCCCGCCATCCAGCTGTCCTATGACTCGCCGCTGCTGGCCAAGGCCAAGACTGCCTTGAGCGACGAATGGCCGAAGCCGGCCGTGCTGATCGCCATGGGCGGTTCGATCCCGATTGTCGGCGATTTCCAGAACATGCTGGGCATGGAATCGCTGCTCGTCGGCTTCGGGCTTGAGGACGACCGCATCCATTCCCCCAACGAAAAATACGAGCTGAATTCCTTCCACAAGGGCCAGCGTTCCTGGGCACGCATTCTTGACGTGCTGACGAAATAAACCGGAGAGATTTGATGACCATCCGCTTTCACCGCAATGATCTGCCCGACCTTGCAAACTATCAGGTCAATGCCGTTGCCATTGATACGGAGACGCTGGGGCTGAACCCCCATCGCGACCGGCTGTGTGTTGTGCAGATTTCACCCGGTGACGGCTCGGCTGATGTCATCCAGATCGACAAGGGGCAGACATCTGCCCCCAATCTGGTGAAACTTCTTGGTGATGCCGCCATCACCAAGATTTTCCATTTCGGCCGGTTTGATCTTGCCGTGCTCTATCACGCCTTCGGTGTGATGCCGCAGCCGGTCTTCTGCACCAAGATCGCCTCGCGCCTGACCCGCACCTACACGGACCGGCATGGCCTGAAGGAGATTTGCAGCGAATTGCTGGATATCAACCTGTCCAAGCAGCAGCAGTCGTCGGATTGGGCGGCGCCGGAACTGTCGCAGGCTCAGCTGGAATATGCGGCATCCGACGTTCTCTACCTGCACCGGCTGAGCGCCATCCTGATCGAGCGCCTGAAGCGTGACGGACGGGCGGAAGAGGCTGCCGCCTGCTTCCAGTTCCTGCCGACGCGGTCCAAGCTCGATCTGATGGGCTGGGACGAACAGGATATTTTCGCCCACAGTTAAACGGAAAACGGCTCCTGCTATTCTGCAGAAGCCAGCGCGCCCCTGCCTTGCGGCGTGGGCGCGCGGTCGATATGCGCCCATTGCGGCCGTTTGAACAGGAACCGGCCATAGCCGGTCCATTGCACCAGCCCATAAAGGATCACCGGCCCCAGGACGCCGCAGACGACGGTCAGGAGCGAAATCGTGCCGATATCGGTGATGACGCCGGACTTGAGCAGGATGGTTCGCGCCACCGCCATGGGCAGGAAGAAGGCCAGGTAGACAACAATGGAATGGGCGCCGAGCCAGCGCAAAGCACGCACAAGCCATTGTGCAACGGGTATCGAGCCCAGTCGCGCCAGCAGCGCCGAGACCGAAACAATGGCCAATGCCCCGGCAAAACCGGCAAGCAGTGAAATGATGGGCACATTGCTCCAGCCGCCGAGCCCGCCGGATGTATAGGCCTCCAGCGGTATCCAGGCGGCAAAGGGTTGCGATGCCGGGTGAAACACCAGCCAGCCATTGGCGAGCGCCCATACGCCGAGGATGGCAAGGGCGGTGAGCGGCCGCCGCCGCAGCCATTGCGCCAGATCGAAAATGACGGGTGCAAAGGCGTAGCCGGCAAAGAAGAAGACATAGCGGCTGCAGAATTCGTCGAGGACCAGCCATCCCGTATGGATGGGGACGGTTTCAAGCGCGGCGGCAATGGCGAGGATGATCCAGACATTGACGGATCTGACGAGGCGCGTGACGACAAAGAACACCGGCAGCAGATAGATGAACCACAGGGTACCGAAGGGCTGGACGAGGGCAAGGAGATAGGCGCCGACAGCGCCGCCGAGGCCGCTGTCGGCGATAATGCCCGGCGCTTTGAACAGGAACTGGATCGTCAACCACAGCAGGTAGAAATAGGCGAAATGGATGATCTTGCGGTCGGCATAGCGCAGCCATGGCCGGTCGATCACCAGTCCGAGGAACAGGCCCGAGATCAGGAAGAAGTCCGGCATGCGGAATGGCTGGGCAAAGGACACGACCGGATGCATCCAGCCGCGGGCGCCGGCATCGTCCTCGACGCCAAGCACCGAGTGCATCATGACGACGAAGATGATGCAGATACCCTTGGCGATGTCGACCCAATCGACGCGTGTTTTTTCGCCCGTGCTCATCGTTGCTTTGTTCCCCCGCGTTTTACTCTCTTTGATACGCGATATTTCAAAACGGGAAGTAAAATTCAGGTGATGCGCGCAGAAATGACGGTCGGATTACGTGTTCGAAGGGCCGATTGTCCCGGAATGACCCGGTTGCTGCATCCGGATACAAAAATGCCGGGCAGAAGCCCGGCGAATTGTGAACGCAAATGCGTCCAGAGGGGAACACGCAACGAGCGAAAAATGGGAGGAGAACCGCTCGTTACGCACCACCAAAATATGCCTGCCGCGTTTAATTTTCAAGGGCGCAAGAATAATAATCTTTTCGCGCGCCAAGATTTGACAGAAAACGACAGCGGCGCTGCGGCGGCCTGAACGCGGTTTCAGTTGACGGCGGCACCCGCCGGGGTGGGCGCGCCGGTCGCGTCGAGCGGCTCCTTGCACGTCCCGTGACCGCGCAGCTGGCAGCCGCCGAGGCGATACTGTGCTTCGGATTCGGGCGAGGGATTCAGTCTGGCAATGGCACCGCCACCGCAACCGCCGAGGATGATCGCAGCGCAGGCAAGGACCACAAATCGCATTTTCCACTCCATTCCTAATGAGCGGGAAGCTAACGGTCCGGCGCGGATTTCTCAAGCGCGAACCGAACTGTTCGCCTTCACGCATGCTCAGTTTGATGCCATCGGCCGAATTTAACCGCACCTTAAATCGCCGCATTTACCCTGCAACGCGTCGCGAAGGATTTTGCGGCACCGATTGGGGCGGGTATTTCAGTCAATGGCACCACGTGACAAGGGCAGGCAGCGCATCGAGCCGGGGTTCAGTTCGGACCGCCGTTCCGATGACGATGACATGCGCGCCGACCCGGAGGACAGACCCGTGCGAAGCCAGAAGCGCCGGACCTCATCGCGCAAACCCGCCAAGTCAGGGCGCGGCCGCTCCAGCCGCCGGCAGGGTGGCGGTTTCCTGGGGCTCATCCGCCGCACCATCTACTGGTCGTTTGTCCTGTGCATCTGGGGCGGTATCGCCGTCGCGGGCACGGTGATCTATTTCGCCGCCAAGATGCCGCAGACCACCACCTGGACGATCCCCGACCGCCCGCCCAACGTGAAGATTGTTTCGGTCGAAGGCGACCTTATAGCCAATCGCGGCGCCACCGGCGGCGAGGCGATTGGCCTGCACCAGATGTCGCCCTACCTGCCGCAGGCGGTGGTGGCGATCGAAGACCGCCGCTTCTATTCGCATTTTGGTGTCGATCCCGTCGGCTTCGTCCGCGCCATGGCGACCAATGTGATCTCGGGGCGCCTGGTGCAGGGCGGTTCGACCATCACGCAGCAGCTGGCGAAGAACCTGTTCCTGACGCCCGACCGCACGCTGGAGCGCAAGGTTCAGGAAGTCCTGCTCGCCCTCTGGCTGGAGCACAAATACTCCAAGGACCAGATTCTGGAGATGTATCTGAACCGGGTTTATCTCGGTTCGGGTTCCTATGGCGTGGCCGCGGCCTCGCGGCGCTACTTCAACAAATCGGCGCACGACGTCAACCTGTCGGAAGCGGCTGTCATTGCCGGCCTGCTCAAGGCGCCTTCGCGCCTGTCGCCGGCGCGCGATCCGAAAGCCGCCGTCGAGCGTTCCCAGCTGGTGCTGGCGGCCATGCGCGACCAGGGCATGATCGGTGACAAGGAACTGACCGTTGCCATGAAGCAGCCGGCGACCCGCGCGGCGGCCTATTGGAGCGGCTCCGAGCATTATGTCGCCGACCGGGTGATGGAGGAATTGCCCGAGCTTATCGGCGATGTCCGTGCGGATGTGGTTGTCGACACCACCGTCGATCTCGGCCTGCAGAAGCTGGGAGAAGCCTCGATCCGCGATCTGATCCAGAAGAACGGCGACCGGCTCAATGTTTCGCAGGGCGCGCTGGTCTCCATCGATGGCACCGGTGCGGTGCGGGCGCTGGTGGGCGGCTATGACTATGCCAACAGCCAGTTCGACCGCGCCAGCGAAGCCAAGCGCCAGCCCGGCTCGACCTTCAAGCCTTTCGTGTATCTCTCCGCATTGGAGCAGGGGCGCACGCCGGAATCGGTGCGCAACGATGCGCCCATCCGGATCGGCAACTGGACGCCCGGCAACTACAACGGCAAATATTTCGGCAAGGTGACGCTGGCGGAGGCGCTGGCCCGGTCGCTCAATTCGGTATCCGCCCAATTGGTCATGGAAGTCGGCCCCAGCACCGTTGTCGATACGGCGCATCGCCTGGGCATCGTTTCGACCCTCAACGCCAATGCCTCACTGGCGCTTGGGACCTCGGAAGTCACGCTGCTCGAACTCACCGATTCCTTCGTGCCCTTTGCCAATGACGGCTACAAGGCGCCCGTCCATCTGGTCCGCCGCGTCACCACGCATGAGGGCAAGGTGCTGTATGAATTCAAGAATCCCAAGCAGGAGCGGGTGATCAGCGAGCGCAATGTCGGCATGATGAATGCCATGCTGCGCCAGACCGTCGAAAGCGGCACGGCGACCAAAGCCAAATTCGGCTGGCCCGCTGCGGGCAAGACCGGCACCAGCCAGAATTTCCGCGATGCCTGGTTCATCGGCTACACCTCGAACCTGACCACGGGCGTGTGGTTCGGCAATGATGACGGCAAGCCGACCAAGAAGGTCACCGGCGGCGCACTGCCCGCGCTGGCCTGGAAGGAATTCATGGTTGCCGCGCACAAGGGCGTGCCCGTGGCTGAGCTTCCCGGCAATTACCGCGTCAATGAAACCGTCATCGACGGCAACGATGCCTTGCCCGGCGCGGATGTTCCGGCTGCCGAAGGTGTGCCATCGGCCCAGCTCAATCCGGGCGGGCCGGTTCCGCCGGTGGGGCTGGACGATCAAACCGGATCGACCCATCCAACGCCGCCGGTCGGCGTGGGCGGCAATGGCCAGAAGCCGCGCAAGACCACGCTCTTCGACCTGATCATGGGCAACTGACCGGCAAGCCGTCCGGTCCGTGCTTCCCTACGCTCCCATACAGCTTCTGAACCCCCCCTGACGCGGCGATTCCAAATGTCGCTTGACAAGTCGCGACTCTTGTCCTCGTATTATAAAAATCCATTATTAGATATTCTATTCCATAGTAATGGATTAAAACATAATATTCGCTTGACGGATAGGGGAACGAAAAATGTCTAAAGTATTTTACGCGACGGTCGCTGTGGCCGCGCTGCTCGCATTGCCGTTCAATCAGGCTTTCGCGCAGGACAACAAGAGCAGGCTCGATGAGGTGCTGGCCCGCGGCCATCTGGTTGTCGGCACCGGCAGCACCAATGCGCCATGGCACTTCAAGGGTGCTGACGACACGCTGCAGGGCTTCGATATCGACATGGGTCATATCATCGCCAAGGCGCTGTTCAGCGATCCCAGCAAGGTCGAGTTCGTCAACCAGTCTTCCGATGCCCGCATTCCCAATATCACCACGAACAAGGTGGATATCACCTGCCAGTTCATGACGGTCACCGGGGAGAGGGCACAGCAGATCGCCTTCACCATACCGTACTACCGGGAAGGTGTCGGGCTGATGCTGAAGGCTGACAGCAAGTATGCCGACTACGCCGCGCTCAAGGCGGCGGGTTCTTCGGTAACAATCTCGGTGCTGCAGAATGTCTATGCCGAATCGATGGTGCATGCGGCCCTGCCTGGCGCCAAGGTCGACCAGTATGAATCGGTCGATCTGATCTACCAGGCGCTGGAATCCGGCCGTGCCGATGCGGTCGCCACGGATCAGTCGTCGCTTGCCTGGTACATGACCCAGAACAAGGATCGCTACAAGGATGCCGGCTACGGCTGGAATCCGCAGACCTATGCCTGCGGTGTCAAGCGCGGCGATCAGGATTGGCTGAACTTCGTCAACACGGCGCTGCATGAGGCGATGACCGGTGTCGAGTTCGATACCTATGCGAAATCGTTCAAGACCTGGTTCGGCAAGGACCTGACGCCGCCGCAGATCGGCTTCCCCGTCGAATACAAGTAGTCAACCGACGGCTCCAGGGTCGTCTGGAGCCGTTTCTCCTTGTCTTGCGATAACGGGGACGTTGTTCATGGGCTATACGCTGAATTTTGCTGCCGTCTGGCGCAGCTTCGATGACCTGCTGTTGGGGCTGGCGCTCAGCCTTGCCCTGGCCTTCGGCTCCATCCTCATCGGCGCCGTCATCGGGTTGTGCACGGCTTTTGGTCTGATATCCAAAAACGGCCTGATAAAGCGTCCGGCCGGGGTCTACGTCTCCATCATCCGCAACACGCCGATCCTCGTGCTCGTGCTGTTCACCTATTTCGCGCTGCCCCAGTGGGGTTTGCGCCTGGGCAAGATCGAAAGCTTCGTCTTCACGCTCGCCCTCTATTCCGGTGCCTATCTGGCGGAGGTGTTTCGCGCCGGACTGCTGTCGATCCCCGCCGGCCTGCGCGAGGCCGGCCTCGCCATCGGCCTGACGGAAATGCAGATACGCACGTCGATCATCGCGCCGCTGATGTTTCGCAATATCCTGCCGTCGCTCGGCAGCACGATCATCTCGCTGTTCAAGGACACCTCGCTGGCCGCGGCCATCGCCGTGCCGGAACTGACGTTCGAAACGCGCAAGATCAATGTCGAAACCTTTCGCGTCATCGAGACATGGATGGTGGCAAGCTGCCTCTATGTCTTTACCTGTTCGATCCTGGCCGCACTGATGCGCATCGTCGAACGCCGTCTGGCCTTGCCGAGGTGATGTGATGGATATTGTTCATTTCGCGGATGTTCTCTGGCTGGCGCGCTGGCCGATCCTCAAGGGTATCGGCGTCACCCTGTCGATTTCGCTGCTGGCGATCTGCTGCGGCACGGTGCTCGGGGTTGGTGTTGGTCTGGCGCTGACCTATGCCAGGGCACCGCTGCGCTGGATCGTGCGCGGCTACACGGATTTCATCCGCGGCACACCGGTCCTCGTGCTGGTTCTCGCCAGCTATTACGTGCTCGGCACCATCGGCCTCGACCTCGGGCCGTTCCAGGCAGGCATTCTCGCGCTCGCCGTGTTCTGCAGTTCGCATGTGGGGGAGATTGTCCGGGGCGCGCTGCAATCCATACCTAAGGGGCAGACGGAAGCCGCCAAGGCCATCGGCCTGACCTTTCCGCAGACCTTCGCCTATGTGCTCGGTCCGCAGGCGCTGCGCCAGGTGCTGCCAGCCTGGGTCAACACCGCCGCTGAAATGGTCAAGGCATCGACCCTCTTGTCGATTATCGGCGTGGCCGAATTGCTGCTGCGCACGCAGGAACTGATTTCCAGAACCTTCATGAGCCTCGAATTCTATTTCTTCGCCGGCTTCCTGTATTTCGTCATCAACTATGCCATCGAACGTTTCGGCCGCTACGTCGAACGCAAGATGGCGGTTCCGTCCTAAGGGGATTCCGGGATGCCAGACAATCTTCTTGAAATCCGCAACCTGCACAAGAGCTATGGCGAGGTGGAAGTCCTCAAAGGCGTCGACTGCAGCATGAAGCAGGGCGATGTCGTCAGCATCATCGGGTCGAGCGGCTCCGGCAAGACCACCATGCTGCGCTGCATCAACATGCTGGAAGAATTCCAGGGCGGGTCGATCAGCATAGACGGTCAGGAGATCGGCTATGAGATGGTCGGCGGCCAGCGCCGGCGCAAGAAGGAGAAGGAAATCGCCCGCCAGCGCGCCCTGACCGGCATGGCTTTCCAGCAGTTCAACCTGTTCCCGCATATGAGTGCCGTGCACAATGTCATGCTTGGCCTGGTCAAGGTGAAGAAGCTGGACAGGGACGAGGCGCGCACCATTGCGCTGAAATGGCTGGATCGTGTCGGCCTGCTCGCCCGTGCTGATCATTTTCCCGGGCAATTGTCCGGCGGCCAGCAGCAGCGTGTCGCCATCGCCCGCGCCATTGCCATGAATCCCCGGTTGATGCTGTTCGATGAAGTCACCTCGGCACTCGATCCGGAACTGGTGAACGAGGTGCTGCAGGTGATCAAGACACTGGCGCAGGACGGCATGAGCATGCTGCTTGTCACCCACGAGATGCGCTTTGCCTACGAGGTCTCCAACCGGGTGATCTTCATGAACCAGGGGCTTATCGGCGAGGAAGGCAACCCGCGCGACATGTTCCACAAGCCGCAGAGCGAGCGCCTGGCCGAGTTTTTGAAGACGTCGAGTTTTTCCTGAACTTCGCGATGTTTGTTCGCAGGCACACGTCAAAATACCGGCGTGCACAGTTCCCTTTGGGCGGCGCTTGCTCTATGGCTCATGCAAACGGAGTTTTCCCATGAGCAGCGATGAAGCACGCAAAGTCCTCGTCTTGACTGGCGCAAGCCGTGGCATCGGCCACGCCACGGTCAAGCGGTTTTCCCGCGCCGGCTGGCGCGTCATCACCTGCTCGCGGCAGGATTTTTCCGATGATTGTCCCTGGCCTGCCGGTCCCGACGATCATATCAAGGTGGATCTCGCCGATCCCGCCGATGTGGATCATGCCGTCCTGGAAATTCGCCAGAGGCTGGAGATCGAAGGCGGCAAGCTGCATGCCCTGATCAACAATGCCGGTATCTCGCCCAAGAATCCGGGCGGTGACCGGCTGGATTCGATCGAGACCCCCATGCACACATGGTCGACCGTGTTTCAGGTGAATTTCTTCGCACCCATCATGCTGGCGCGCGGCCTGTTCAAGGAGCTGGAAGCGGGCAAGGGTTCGATTGTCAACGTCACCTCCATCGCCGGAAGCCGCGTGCATCCCTTTGCCGGAACGGCCTATGCGACATCGAAGGCTGCGCTGGCATCCCTGACGCGGGAAATGGCCTCGGATTTCGGCCCGCACGGCATTCGCGTCAACGCGATCGCGCCGGGCGAGATCGATACGGCGATCCTGTCGCCGGGCACCGACAAGCTGGTGGAACAGCTGCCGCTGCGCCGTCTCGGCAAGACCGCTGAGGTTGCCGAGACGATCTATTTCCTGTGCTCCGAGGCATCGTCCTATGTGACCGGATCGGAAATCCACATCAATGGCGGCCAGCACGTCTGATGCTTGAAGGGGAGTAAAAACACTCCCTCAAACGTAGCGGTTGACCACGTTCTCCAGATATTCCTGGCGGCCGGAGCGCGGCTGCGGCTGGATTTTCTTGTCCTCGACATGCTTGGCGATATCCTCGAGCGACAGCTTGCCCGACAGCATGGCCTGCGCGTCAGGCTTGGCCCAGCCCGCATAGCGCTCCTCGACAAACCCGGTGAGGGCCTTGTCCTCAACCATCTTCGCCGCTGCCTTGAGGCCGCGGGCGCAGGTATCCATGCCGCCGATATGCGCGATCAGCAGGTCCTGCGGATCGAGCGACTGGCGGCGCAGTTTGGAGTCGAAATTGGTGCCGCCCGTGGTGAAGCCGCCGGCTTTGAGGATTTCATAATAGGCCAGCGCCACCTCGGGCACGTTGTTGGGGAACTGATCCGTATCCCAGCCCGACTGGTAATCATTGCGGTTCATGTCGATAGAACCGAAAATCCCGAGCGCCGCAGCGGTTGCCAGTTCATGTTCGAAGGAGTGGCCGGCAAGAATGGCGTGGCCCTGTTCGAGATTGACCTTGACCTCGTTCTCCAGACCAAAGCGCTTGAGGAAGCCATAGACTGTCGCCGCATCGTAGTCGTACTGATGCTTGGTCGGCTCCTGCGGCTTCGGCTCGATGAGGATCGCGCCCTTGAAGCCGATCTTGTGCTTGTAGTCGACGACGAGGCTGAGGAACCGGCCCATCTGGTCGAGTTCGCGCTTCATGTCGGTGTTGAGCAGGGTCTCGTAGCCTTCGCGGCCGCCCCAGAGCACGTAGTTCTCGCCCTTCAGCTTCTGCGTGACGTCGATACAGGTTTTCACCGTCGCTGCCGCATAGGCGAAGACATCGGGATCGGGGTTGGTGGCGGCACCGGCCATGTAGCGCCGGTTGGAGAAAAGATTGGCGGTGCCCCAGAGCAGCTTGGTGCCGGTCTTTTCCATCTTGCCTGCGAAATAATCTGCAATCTCGTAGAGGCGCTTGTTGCTTTCGGTGAGAGTCTCGCCTTCCGGACGGACGTCGGCGTCGTGGAAGCAGAAATACGGTGCGCCCAGCAGCGAGAACATCTCGAAAGCCACGTCGGCTTTCAGCTTCGCACCCTGCATCGTGTCATTGAACCAGGGACGTTCGAAGGTCTGGCCGCCGAAGGGATCGCCGCCCGGCCAGGTGAAGGAATGCCAGTAGGCGACCGCAAAGCGCAGATGGTCTTCCATGCGCTTGCCATTGATCAGCTCTTCGGGATTATAAAAACGATAGGCAAGCGGATTGGTGCTGTCCGGCCCCTCATATTTGACTGGTTTGATGTCACCAAAAAATCCGCTGCTCATGATTGAACTCCCTTTAATGCTGGATAGAGGTTGTGGTAGCGCCGGTAGGCGATGTCGAAATCGGCGGTGAGCCCCTTGTCGGGCTCGATGGTCTTTTCCGTTGCGGGCTGTGTGCAGATGGCACGCGGATCGGCCTTTTCCGCTGCGATGAGGCCAAGCCTTGCGGCACCGAAGGCTGCGCCGAAATCCCCGTCGGCAGGCACGTCGACGGGAATGTCGAGCGCCGTGGCAATGGTTTTCAGCCAGTAGGCGGACCGCGAACCGCCGCCGACGGCGGTCACCCGGTCAAGCCTGGTGCCCGCACTGGCAAGCGCATGCAGGCAATCGCGGAAGGCAAAGGCGACGCCCTCGAGGACAGCCTGTGTCAGGCTCGCCCGGTCGCTGGCATGTTCCAACCCCTGGAACGAGCCGCGGATGGCGGAATCGTTGTGCGGGGTGCGTTCCCCGGAGAGATAGGGCAGGAAGGTCACGCCGGAAGGGGCTCGTAAATTGTCACCCAATTCGTCGGTCAGTTCCGCCGGCTTGCGCGCGGTGATGCCGGCATACCAGTTGAGCGCATCGGTGGCGGAGAGGATCACGCCCATCTGGTGCCACGTGTCGGGGATGGCATGGCAGAAAGTGTGAACGGCACTGGCCGGGTTGGGCAGATAGGCATTGTTGGCGGCAAACAGCACGCCGGATGTACCGAGCGAGACGAAGGCATGGCCTTCAGCCACGGTGCCCATGCCGCAGGCGGAAGCGGCATTGTCCCCGGCGCCGCCGGCAACAACCACCCCGTTGCCCATGCCCCAACGCGTGGCCAGACTGGCTTTCAGCGTGCCGGAAACCTCGGTTCCCTCGACGAGGGATGGCATGTGGCTCCTGTCGAGTCCGGATGCACCGAGCAACTCGTCCGACCAGGCGCGTTTGCCGACATCGAGCCAGGAGGTTCCCGCCGCATCGGACATTTCGGAGACGTGTTCGCCGGTCAGCCAGAGCCGCAGATAATCCTTCGGCAGCAACACCCGCCGCAGTTTTGCGAAAATCTCCGGCTCGTTGTTCTTCACCCACATCACTTTCGGTGCGGTAAAGCCGGGAAAAACAATGTTGCCGCTGAGCGCGCGAAAGATCGGGTTGCCGTCGAGTTCGGCTGCTTCCGCATGGCTGCGCGTGTCGTTCCACAGCATGCAGGGCCGGAGCACGCTGTCGTTGCCGTCAAGCAGCGTTGCGCCGTGCATCTGGCCGGACAGGCCGATGCCTTTCACAGCAGCCAATTCTTTGGGGTGGCTGGCCTTCAGCGCGGCAATGGCATCTTCCGTTGCGCGTATCCAGTGTGCGGGGTCCTGCTCGGACCAACCGGAATGCGGCCGTGAAACATCCAGTGTTCCTGTGCCGGAGCCAATGACGGATTGCCTGTCGTCAATCAACAGCGCCTTGACGCCGGATGTGCCTAAATCGAGACCGAGATACATGGAGGATCCTTTGAAATGTGGAGGCTAGATCGCCCGCCGCAGCGGTGCTTCACGCAGATCGCCGGGGGCGAAAAGCTGGGTATCGAGATGCAGCAGGGACGTCATCATGCAGCCCTGCAGGATGAGCGGATGCTCGTCGGGATAGCAGCGGATGGTCAGGTCAGGCTTGCCGCCCCAGCCGGTCGTGCCGGATACGATTTCCCGCAGGTCCGCCTCGATGAGGTCGAAGACACCGGCGCCGGGCCCGACAAGTGCGATGGGCACGGGATCGATCAGCGAGAAAAGACTGCGCAGGCCGGAGCCGATGGCCTGTCCCGCCTTGCGGAATGCCGCCCGCTCCGCACCGTCGCGGCTGCGGGCACGATCGGCCACGGCATTGAAGGAAGCGGCATCGACATCCTGGGCCGGCTGGGCCTGTTCGTCCTCGCCCGCTGTCCGGCGCAGGATGGCATAATCACTGGCATAGGCCTCGATGCAGCCGTGGCGGCCGCAGCGGCACAGCGCGCCGTTGGGGACATGCAGCATATGGCCGAATTCGGCACCGGAAGACTGGACGCCGAGAAACGGCTTGCCCTTGAGATAAAGGCCCATGCCGATGCCGTGCGACAGGAGGATGGCGGCAAAGTCTTCGGCGTAATGTTCCGGATCGGTCCAGCGCAGCGCCTCGGCAATCATGCTGCAATCATTGGCAACCGCAACGCTGACGCCGTAGCGCGCGGAAAGGATTTCGCCGAAAGCCACATTGATGTCGGGCGTGATCGGCGACCAGAGCATGGTCGCGCTGGCGGCATCGGTGACACCCTGCACGCCCATGGAGATATGCATGAGCCGGCCCGCGCTGCCCGGCATGGCAGCGAGCAGGCCGTCAAGCATTTCGCAGATCGCCCGGGTCAGGTCGCCGGCGCTCGCATCGAGCGTCGGGATACGGCGGATTTCCTGCGCGATCACCTGTCCCTTGTAGTCGAACAGCACGGTGTGGGCGAGGTTGAGCGCCAGTTCAACCGTGGCGATCGTCGCGATTTCCGGGTTGAGCGTCAGTGCCACCTGCGGGCGGCCGCGGCGATTGGCCGTGACATCGCCGTCGCGGCTTTCATTGACAATGCCTTCGGCGATGAGGGCCGTGGTGATGGCTGAAACCGTCGATGCGCTGAGGCCGGTCTGGGCCACGATATCGGTGCGCGAGAGGAGATCATGGCCGCGCAATGCGGCCAGGACGAGCCTGCGATTCTGACGCCGGACATCGTCCGGCCGGGCTATCTCATCTACCAACGAACGATCTCCTCCCGAAATCTTTTTTTGATGCGATGCAAAAATATTGTTGCAACGCAATAGCTTAGCAGATCAGATTCTATGTTGACATGGAAATGAAATTAAGTCACTATTTTTTTCGAGCCTCGAAATAAAGAGGTTTGGGTGACTGGCCGGAGGTGAAAGGCCTGACATCCGACGGGATCAACGTGCCATGTGCACTGGGAGGATTATCATGAAAAAATACGCAACCGCTCTGGCGGGTGTTGCTCTTGCCGTTTCTTTGGCCGGCCCTGCGCTGGCGAAAGACAAGATCATTGGCGTGTCCTGGTCCAACTTTCAGGAAGAGCGCTGGAAGACAGATGAAGCTGCCATCAAGAAAGCGCTTGAAGCCAATGGCGACAAGTATATTTCGGCCGATGCCCAGTCTTCCGCTTCCAAGCAGCTCACCGACGTTGAAAGCCTGATCGCCCAGGGCGCCAATGCCCTGATCATTCTTGCGCAGGATTCGAGCGCAATCGGACCAGCTGTTGAAAAGGCGGTCGCTGAAGGTATTCCGGTCGTCGGTTATGATCGCCTGATCGAAAACAAGGATGCGTTCTACATCACCTTCGACAACAAGGAAGTCGGCCGCATGCAGGCACGCGGTGTCCTGGCTGTGAAGCCGGAAGGCAATTACGCCTTCATCAAGGGCAGCTCGGCCGATCCGAACGCCGATTTCCTCTTCTCCGGCGCACAGGAAGTTTTGAAGGACGCCATCGCGTCCGGCAAGATCAAGAATGTCGGCGAAGCCTATACGGACGGCTGGCTGCCGGCCAATGCGCAGAAGAACATGGAACAGTTCCTGACCAAGAACGACAACAAGATCGACGCTGTCGTTGCGGCCAATGACGGCACTGCCGGCGGTGCCATCGCTGCCCTGCAGGCCCAGGGGCTTGCCGGTACGGTGCCCGTGTCCGGTCAGGATGCGGATTTCGCCGCCCTGAACCGCATTGCGCTCGGCACCCAGACCGTTTCGGTCTGGAAAGACTCGCGTGAGCTGGGCAAGGAAGCAGCCGGTATTGCCGCGGCACTCGCCGACGGCAAGAAGATGGGCGACATTCCGCATGTGCAGAAGTTTGCCGGCGGTGCGAACAAGGTTGAAGTCAATGCCGTGTTCCTGACGCCCGTTCCGATCACCAAGGACAACCTCAACGTCATTATCGACGCGGGTTGGGTGAAGAAGGATGTTGTCTGCCAGGGCGTCAAGGCCGGTTCGGTCGCAGCCTGCAAGTAAGTCCTGAATAATCTGCTAATATTGAGCGCCGCTGGTCCACTGGATCGGCGGCGTTTTAAAAAGAACCTGAAACTGGGGAGAGACAAATGAGTGATCCGGCAGTCAGTATTGACCGGGCCCGCGCCTCCGAACTTGGCCTTACCGCCCGCTTCTTCAAAGCCACCGAACTTGATACCCGGCTTCTGGGTATGATCGGTGCGCTGGTTGTCATCTGGATTGCTTTCCAGGTTCTCTCCGGCGGCCAGTTCCTTACACCGCGCAACCTGTGGAATCTTTCCGTGCAGACGTCATCCGTTGCCGTGATGGCGACCGGCATGGTGCTGATCATCGTGACGCGCAATATCGACCTGTCGGTCGGTTCGCTGCTGGGTTTCATCGGCATGATCATGGGCGTCATGCAGACGGAAATGCTGCCGAAACTCATCGGCTTCGAACATCCCGCCACCTGGATCATCACGCTTGGCATTGGCATTGTCGCCGGTGCCGTCATCGGCGGCTTTCAGGGCTTCATCATCGCCTTCCTCGGGGTTCCTGCCTTCATCGTGACGCTCGGCGGCCTGCTCGTCTGGCGCGGTGCAGCCTGGTGGGTCACATCGGGCCGTACGGTCGCACCGATGGACTCGACCTTCCGCCTGATGGGCGGCGGTCCGGAAGGCTCCATCGGCTCCATGTGGAGCTGGATTCTCGGCATCGCCGCCTGCGTCGCCATCGTGATCATGGTGGCCAACAGCCGCCGGCAGCGCCAGCGGTTCAATTTTCCGCGCCGTCCCGTCTGGGCCGAAGTGTTCATGGCTGCCATCAGTTGCGGTCTGGTGCTCGGGGCCGTCTCGATTGCCAATGCCTATTACTGGCCCATCGGCATCGTGCGCAAATATGCCGATGCCAACAACATCACCATTCCCGACGGCGGCCTGTTCATCTCGCATGGTATTGCCATACCGGTGCTGATTGCCGTGGCAACCGGGATCATCATGACATTCGTGACCACGCGCACGCGCTTCGGCCGCTATGTCTTCGCCATGGGCGGCAATCCCGAAGCTGCCGATCTGGCCGGTATCAACACGCGCTGGGTCACCATGAAGATCTTCATCATCATGGGCATTCTCTGCGCCATCGCCGGTGCGATCTCGACCGCGCGCCTCAACGCGGCAACCAATGCCCAGGGCACGCTCGACGAGCTTCTGACCATTGCCGCCGCCGTGATTGGCGGAACGTCGCTGGCCGGCGGCGTCGGCACCATCGCCGGTGCGATGATCGGCGCGCTGCTCATGCAGTCGCTGAGCTCGGGCATGGTGCTTCTCGGCCTCGATACGCCGCTGCAGAACATTGTTGTCGGTATCGTTCTGGTGATCGCCGTCTGGCTCGACACCATCTATCGCCGCCGTACCGCGTGAGGGAGGAAAGATCATGAGCACTGCACAGACACCTCTCATCGACATGGACAATATCTCGATCGCATTCGGCGGTATCCGCGCGGTCGACGGTGCGTCCGTCAATCTCTATCCGGGCGAAGTGGTGGCCCTGCTCGGCCACAACGGCGCCGGCAAATCGACGCTGATCAAGATCCTGTCCGGTGCCTACAAGCGCGACAGCGGCACGATCAAGGTCAATGGCGAGGAAGCCTCGATCGGCAATCCGCGCGATGCCAAGGCCTACGGCATCGAGACGATCTACCAGACGCTGGCCCTGGCCGACAATGTCGACACGGCGGCCAATCTCTATCTCGGGCGTGAACTGATGACGCCGTGGGGCACGCTCGATGACGTGGCCATGGAACACAGCGCGCGCGCGGTGATGGGGCGGCTCAATCCGCGCTTCCAGCGCTTCAAGGCTCCGGTCAAGGCCCTGTCCGGCGGGCAGCGGCAGTCCGTCGCCATTGCCCGGGCGATCCTGTTCAATGCCCGCATCCTGATCATGGACGAGCCGACGGCGGCGCTGGGCCCGCAGGAAACCGCGCAGGTGGGCGAACTGATCAAGCAGTTGAAGAGCGAAGGCATCGGCATATTCCTGATCAGCCACGACATCCACGATGTCTTTCATCTCGCGGACCGGGTGGCTGTCATGAAAAACGGCCAGGTGGTCGGCACCGCCAAGGTGGGGGATGTCACCGAGGACGAGGTGCTCGGCATGATCATCCTCGGCAAATGCCCGCCCGGTGCCATACCCGGACCCGGCGCCGTGAACTGACAGTTTGTTTGCAAGCGTTTTCGCAGCAGCCCCGCCTTGCGGGGCTGTTTGCTTTCAGGAGATCAACCAAGAACAATCATCATTGAATACATTGCAGTCATTGATTAATATACCATCATTGATTGATGGAGGCGGCAATGGCCAGCATGACGATCCGGAATCTGGATGAACAGTTGAAGACGCGGCTGCGTGTTCGGGCCGCACAGCACGGAAAATCCATGGAGGACGAGGCACGCGATATTTTGCGCGCAGCATTGTCGAAAGAATCGGTTGTGCCAGCCAATCTTGCCGATGCCATTCACAACCGGTTCAAGGCGTTGGGCGGGGTTGAACTGCCGATGGCACCGCGGGAAGCGGCCCGCAATCCCGTGGATTTCAGCGAATGATTGTCCTCGATACAAACGTCATTTCAGAAATGATGAAACTGGAGCCGGATCCGCGTGTCGTGCAATGGCTTGCGGAACAGCCTGCGGTTTCATTGTTCACCACCACAATCACACAGGCGGAAATTTTGTACGGCCTGTCGCTGCTTTCGGAAGGAAAACGCAAATCTGCTTTGGTTGATATGGCGCGACTCATGTTCAGTGACGATTTCGCCGGTCGCATTCTGCCATTCGACGGTTCAGCGGCAGCAGTCTACCCGGATATCTTTTCAGAACGACGCCGGGCAGGTAAGTCGATCAGCCAGTTCGATGCGCAGATAGCGGCTATCGTGCAATCCAGAGGCGCGACGCTGGCGACGCGAAATGTAAAGGATTTTGCCGATTCCGGACTGGATATTGTCAATCCATGGCGATGAAAGCCATTGAGCTGGCAACAAAAAGGCCGCATCAAGCGGCCTTTTCATTATCAATATCTGGAAGCGCTTTAGATCGCTTCGACCTGCTGAACTTCCGGCACGAAGTGCTTCAGGAGGTTCTGGATGCCATGCTTCAACGTTGCTGTAGACGACGGGCAGCCGGAGCAGGCGCCCTTCATGTGCAGGTAAACCGTGCCGTTCTCGAAACCGCGGAAAGTGATATCGCCGCCATCCTGCGCAACGGCAGGGCGCACGCGGGTCTCCAGCAGTTCCTTGATCGTGTCGACGATCTCGGTGTCGGCCGTGTCGAAAAACTCGCCGTCGCCTTCCAGCTGGGCTGTGGCTGCGACCGATGTCGCGCTCGCCATGACAGGAGCGCCGGACATGAAGTGTTCCATGATCGCGCCGAGGATGGCCGGCTTCAGATGCTGCCATTCCGGGCCTTCGGCCTTGGTGACGGTGACGAAATCATAGCCGAAGAACACGCCCGTCACGCCGGGAACGGCAAAAATCTTGGCGGCGAGCAGCGAGGCTTCCGAAGCGGTTGCCGCATCGCGGAAATCTGCCGTGCCTTCCTCAAGCACAACCTTGCCAGGCAGGAATTTCAAGGTCGCCGGGTTGGGCGTTGCTTCGGTCTGGATGAACATGGCGGATATCTCGCGTGTCTAGTTTAGAACGGTTCAAAGGCATATAGGCCTTTCGGCCAGTCTCTTCAAGGCAAGAGTGTATCACGGTTTCAAGATGCAATCATGTGATTGCGTCAATATCCTCGTTTGAGAGATTATAGGGCACGACGGTGACGGGAATCGAGAAGGATTCGCGCCCGGCCAGGGTCTGAACCAGCGGGCCGGGGCCATCCTTGCCGGAACCGGCCGCCAGAACCAGAATGGCGATATCCTGGTCTTCCTCGATGAGCTTCTGGATCTGTTCGGCGGTAATGCCTTCACGCACCACAAGCTCGGATTCGATGTTGATGGTTTCCCGCACCGAAGCGGCAAACTTGCTCAGCGTCGAATGCGCCCGTTCCTCGGCTTCCGCCCGCATGATCTGCTCGACCCCCAGAAACTGCTGGAAGTCGGCGGAGTCGATGACAAACAGCAGGACCAGCACGCCGTTCGTGGTCTTGGCGCGGCGCGAAGCATAGGCAACCGCCCGCTCGCATTCCGGCGTTTCGTCGATCACCGCCAGGAACTTGCGGCGGTGCCCTGCTTCACGGCTGAGACGTCTTGATACCATCTGTTCAACCTGCCCTGACTGTTGAGCCTAATCCTGAAGGAATCCGACAATATCACGCACATTGCGCATCGTCTTCTCCGCCAATATAGCTGCACGCTCGCCGCCATTTTTCAGCACGGAATCGATATAGGCGGTATCGGCGGAAAGACGGCGCATCTCGCTGGCAATCGGCGCCAGCTTTGCCACGGCCAGATCGGCCAGCGCCGGCTTGAACACCGAGAACTGCTGGCCGCCGAAATCGCGGATGACGCCCGCCTTGTCCGTATCGGTCAGGGCGGCATAGATGCCGACGAGATTGTCGGCTTCCGGGCGATCGTTCAGGCCCTCGATATCCGATGGCAAGGGCTCGGAATCCGTCTTTGCCTTGCGGATCTTCTTCGAAATCGTGTCCTCGTCATCGGTCAGGTTGATGCGTGACAGGTCGGATGGATCGGATTTCGACATCTTCTTCGTGCCGTCGCGCAGGCTCATCACCCGCGCGGCCGGACCGCCGATGACCGGTTCGGTCAGCGGGAAAAAGCTCTGGATCGTTTCATCGCCGGACTGGGTCTCGATGCCGAGGCCGAGTTCCGCAATGCGATCGGAGAAGTCCGTGTTGAATTTCTGGGCGATGTCGCGTGTCAGCTCCAGATGCTGCTTCTGGTCTTCGCCGACCGGCACATGGGTGGCGCGGTAGACAAGAATATCGGCCGCCATCAGGTTGGGGTAGGCGAAGAGGCCGACCGAGGCGTTCTCGCGGTCCTTGCCTGCCTTGTCCTTGAACTGGGTCATGCGGTTCAGCCAGCCCATGCGCGCGATGCAATTGAACACCCAGGCAAGCTCGGCATGCTGGCGCACACGGCTCTGGTTGAAGACAATATGCTTCTCGGCATCAATGCCGGCGGCGAGGAACGCGGCGGTTACTTCGCGCGTGTTGCGCTGCAGCTCGGCCGGACCGCCCCAGACGGAAACCGCCTGCGTGATGGCGTGCTGGTCGACCACGCAGTAGATGCAATTGTTGTTTTCCTGCAAGGCAACCCAACGCCGCACCGCTCCCAGATAGTTGCCGAGATGCAGATTACCGGTTGGCTGGACACCGGAAAAGACGAGCGGCTCAAACGTGCTCATGAACAGTCCTTGATCGTTCGGGGACCGGGCCGTTCCGGCCCGGTGGCAATGGAGAGGAGGTTTTGGCAGAGCAGGGCGCTCTATTCAAGCCCTATCGGGATGGCAAAGGCTATTTGAGCGTCAGGAGACGCTCATGCCGCAGGGCCCTCCGGCGGCAAAACCGGTGCTTTGGCACCGCGTTTCACATTGCGGCGGATCATGCCGAAACTGGCGCCGCCGGTTGCGAATGCCAGGACGAAATAGACAACCATCGACAGCATGATCAGGCCGAAGACCACGGGCGCCTGGATATGCACCGGCGTGTGGGAGGCAAGATAGGGCGCGGCCCAATGGATGGCGTAATACAGGGCAACAGCCATGGCCGCCGCCGAAAAGATCAGGCGTGGAATGCGGGTGAGCAGCGGGATGTCGCGGCCCCAATGCCCACGCCACACCAGCGTTGCGAAGAGGAGAATGGCATTGACCCACCCGGCCGTCACTTCCGCCGTGGCAATGCCGGTTTCGGCCATCAGCGGAAACAGCGTCAGCGCCATGCTGACATTGATAACAACGGAAACCGCTGCAAAGATCATGGGTGTCTTGGTGTCTTCGCGGGCGAAGAAGCCGGGAATGAAAGCCTTGATCAGCACGAAGGCGGGCAGGCCAAGGCCGTAGACCGCGAGAATGTTGGATACGCGCCGCGTCGATTCGGCGGTGAATTCACCGCGCTCGAGCAGGAGGCGGATGATCGGCTCGGACATGACGAGCAGCGCCGCTGCAGCCGGCAGCGTCAGAAACAGGATGAACTCCACCGACCGGTTCTGCAGGCTGCCGGCTTCCCTGTGGTTACCGGAGCGCAATGCACGGGCAAGCTCGGGCAGCAGCACCGTTGCAACGGCAATACCCACCACGCCGAGGGGCAGCTGATAGACGCGGTCGGCATTGGCAAGCGACGTCACCGCGCCCTCCTTGCCGGAAGCGATGTTCGTGTTCACCAGAAGGTTGATCTGGGTGATGCCGCCGGTGATGGCCGCGGGCAGGGCCAGCACCAGCAGGCGCCGCACATTCGGCGTGAAGTGCGGCAGCCGGAAGCCGATGGAAATGCCGGCATTGCGCACGGCAAACCAGACGATGGCCAGTTGCACCAGTCCCGCCGCCATGACGCCCCAGGAGAGGCCGTAACCGATCGTGATACCGTCATGCCCCTTGTACCAGGCATAGGCGAGCACGCCGATCAGGATCACGTTGAGGAAAACCGGAGCGACGGCGGCGGCAAAATAGCGGTGCAGCGAGTTCAGCATGCCGCTCATCATCGCCGCCAGCGACATGCAGGCCAGATAGGGAAACATGATGATCGCCATCGACACCGTATTGCCGAACTTCACCGGGTCGTCGAGGAAGCCCGGCGCGATCACCGTGCGCACAATCAGCGGCATCGACAGTTCCATCAGAATGGTCAGCGCCATCAGCACGGTGAACAGGACGCCGAACACCTCCTCGGAAAAGCGCTTTGCCCCGTCCATGCCGTTCGCCTCGATCTCCTTGGCAAACAGCGGGACGAAGGCCGCGTTGAACGCACCCTCGGCAAACAGGCGGCGGAAGGTGTTGGGGAAACGGAAGGCGGCATTGAAGGCATCGGCGACGGGGCCGGTGCCAAGCGCCGCTGCCATCAGCATTTCTCGCGTCAGCCCGAAGACACGGCTCATCAGGGTGCCGGAAGCCACCGTCGCGAATTTTTTGACCAGACTCATATCTGTTCCAGATTCCGAATAAACATGGGTGCTGAACCTATTCTGCAGACATCAGGATGTTGTGCCGCTGCGGCTGGGCCGTGGTGATATCGCCTTCGCCGAACAGGGCGAGCAGCTTCTTGCGGATGCGGTTCTGCCGCGCCCCGTTGGTGACCTGGTGGCCGACAAGATCGGTGACGTAGAACACGTCGATGACCTTTTCGCCGAACGTCGTCACATGCGCCGAGGCGATGTCGAGCGACAGGTCGGAAATGACGCCGGTGATCTCGGAGAGCAGGCCCGGACGGTCCAGCCCCTCGACCTCGATGACGGTGAACTTGTTCGACAGCGTGTTGTTGATTTCGACGCGCGGCGTGATGCGGAACGCCTTGACCGCGCGTTTCGGCTTGGTGCGCGATGCCAGCATCTCCGGCAGGTAGGACTTGCCGGACAGCACATCCTCGATCAGGCGCCCCACCCGCATGGCGCGGCGGCGCTCGTCGTCATCGGTCGGGAATTCGCGGCTGATCAGGATCGTATCGAGCGCACGGCCGTCGCTCGTGGTGAAGATCTGCGCGTCGACGATATTGGCGCCGGCGGCAGCGCAGGCGCCGGCGATGATCGACAGAAGGCGCGGATGATCGGGCGAAAGCACCGTGATTTCGGTGACACCTTCGAAATCATGGGTTTTGACCATGGTCGCCAGGGTTTTTTCCGAACTGTCGGATTCACGCACGAAATTGGCATGGCGGATCTGATCATCCAGACTGACCGTCAGGAGATAGTTCTGATAGTGCAGGGCAAGATAGGACTGGCGCTCGAGCTGCGGCCAGGATGATAGGGCATGTTCGAGCTGCGCGCGGGCGTGGTCGGTGCGTTCCTTGCGCGACACTTCCGAGAAACCGCCGGTCAGCATCAGTTCGGTTTCGTAGAACAGGGTGCGCAGCAGCTGGCCTTTCCAGCCGTTCCACACGCCCGGCCCGACCGCCTTGATATCGCAGACGGTGAGGATCAGAAGCAGTTTCATCCGGTCGAGCGTCTGGACGATCTCGGCAAAGTCCTCGATGGTCTTGCGGTCATTGAGATCGCGCGACTGGGCGACCATGCTCATGGTCAGGTGCTGCTCGACCAGCCACGACACGGTTTCCGTATCGGATTTGGAGAGGCCCAGACGCGGGCAGACGCGCTTGGCGATGCGCGCACCGGCAAGTGAGTGGTCCTCCGGCCGGCCCTTGGCGATATCGTGCAGGAGCAGGGCGACGTAGAGCAGCTTCCGGTCCTTTTTCAGGGCTGGCATGATCTGGTTGGCCAGCGGATGCTCATTGCTGAGGTCGCCGTGATCGATCTCGGACAATACGGCGATGCAGCGCAAGAGATGCTCATCGACCGTGTAGTGATGATACATGTTGAACTGCATCATCGCGACGACCTTGCCGAAATCCGGGATGAACCTGCCCAGAACGCCGGATTCGTTCATACGCCGCAGGATAAGTTCGGGATTGCGCTCGGAAGTCAGGATTTCAAGAAACAGGCGGTTGGCCTCGGGATTTTCGCGCAAATCCGCCTTGATCAGCGACAGGGAACGGGTCACCAGCTGCATCGCATCGGGGTGGAGTTCGAGCCCATGCAGATCGGCCAGGTGGAACAGGCGGATGAGGTTGACCGGATCCTTCTGGAAAACGCCGTCATTGGCGATGGTGATGCGGTGATTGTCGACGACGAAATCCGACGTTCCCGGCAGTTTGCGCTTGCGGCGCGAGAAGGTGAGGAAAATCCGGTTGAAACCGGGAACATGTTTTGCCTGTTCTTCTTCCAGCGCGGCGCAGATGATGCGCGTCAGGTCGCCCACTTCCTTGGCGACAAGGAAGTAGTGCTTCATGAAGCGCTCGACATCGCGCTGGCCGGGATGTGCCGTATAGCCGAGCCGCTGGGCAATCTCGCTCTGGATGTCGAAGGACAGCCGTTCCTCTGCCTTGCCGGTATAGAAATGCATGTGGCAGCGCACGGCCCATAAAAGGTCTTCGGCCTTGCGGAAAATATTGTGCTCGGCGCGCGACAATACCCCGAGCTTGACCAGTTCGTCACTGGTCTTCACGTGGTAGTAATATTTGGCGATCCAGAACAGCGTGTGCAGATCGCGCTGGCCGCCTTTGCCTTCCTTGACGTTCGGTTCGACGAGATAGCGGGTCGCACCGGCCTTGCGGTGCCGTTCGTTGCGCTCGGTCAGCTTCGCCTCGATGAAGGCCGGTCCTGTCCCCTTGACGACTTCCGTATCGAAGCGGCGCACCAATGTGGTGAAAAGCTCGTCATTGCCGCAGACGTAGCGGGCTTCGAGAATACTGGTGCGGATGGTCATGTCGGCGAGCGACTGGCGGATGGATTCGTCGACATTGCGCGTGGCGTGGCCAACCTTCAGGCCCATGTCCCAGAGCATGTAGAGGATATACTCGACCACCTGCTCGCCCCACGGGGTCTGCTTGTAGGGCAGCAGGAACAGAAGGTCGATATCCGAGCCGGGCGCCAGCCCGCCGCGGCCGTAGCCGCCAACCGCCACCACCGTCATCCGTTCTGCCGTGGATGGATTGACCGAATGATAGACATGGGTGATCGCAAAATCGTAGAGCGCCGAAATGATCTGGTCCATCAGATAGGACAGGCGCACGGAGCAGCGTGTGCCGCCGCCGTCCTTTTTCAACATCTCCTCGGCAGTCTTGCGACCCGAAACGAGTGTCTCTTTCAGGAGCTGCAGCACGTCATTGCGATTGACGGAAGCGGCGCCTTGTTTTTTTGCCGCCTTGACCAGATCTTCAAACTGACGATGAAGTTTGGCCGGACTGACGATCTGTTCCAGTTTCAGGTCTGCGCTCATGAACACGACTTTATGAATGATGGCCGCACGCTATAGCGCGTATTTGCCATAAACGAAATGCTTACCTTTGAAGACACTGTACCCGCTAGTGGTCCGATTCTGACATTTGCAACCCATTGATACAGGCCATCCAGGCAAATGTCAGAATCAAAGGACCACTAGCAAGTAGATGGTCCTAGTGGAACTTTGAATTTGACATTCGCCTATCTCGCGTGATGTCAAACGGGTGCGAATGTCAAATTCGTTCCACTAGGGACAGATGTGCCCCCAAGTCTTCACGATGTCGGGTTTGTGGCGAGGCCTTTCAACCGGTAGAGCGCGTCAAGCGCCTCGCGCGGCGTCATTTCATCGGGATTGACCGTCGAAAGGGCTGCCAGCAGCGCACTGTCCTTGCCTTTGGCAGGCGCTTTCACCTCGCGCTTCACCTCAACGGAGAATAGCGGCAGATCATCGATCAGCTTGTCAGCCTTACCCGAGGTTTCACCGGCTTCCAGCTGGTGCAGAACGTCGCGGGCGCGGTTGACCACGGCTTCCGGTAATCCGGCCAGCCGCGCCACCTGCACGCCATAGGAGCGGTCTGCGGCGCCCTTGGCCACCTCATGCAGGAAGACGACGTCGCCGTCCCATTCCTTGACCCGCATGGTGACATTGCTCAGGCGCGTCAGCTTTTCCGACAGCGAGGTCATTTCGTGGAAATGCGTGGCGAAAATCGCCCGGCACTGGTTCTTCTCATGCAGATATTCCACCGCTGCCCAGGCAATCGACAGGCCGTCGAAGGTCGCGGTGCCGCGGCCGATCTCATCGAGAATGACCAGGGAATGGTCGCTGGCCTGATTGAGGATGGCGGCTGTTTCCACCATCTCCACCATGAAGGTCGACCGGCCGCGCGCCAGATCGTCCGATGCGCCGACGCGCGAGAACAGCCGGTCGACAATGCCGATATGCGCTGAACCGGCCGGGACGAACGATCCCATCTGCGCAAGAATGGCAATCAATGCGTTCTGGCGCAGGAATGTCGATTTGCCGCCCATGTTCGGTCCGGTCAGGAGCCAGATAGCACCCTTGGCCGTTCCTTGTGGTGACAGATTGCAGTCATTGGCGACGAACGGATTGGCAGCCTGACGGCGCAGGGATTGTTCCACGACGGGATGGCGCCCGGCAACGATCTCGAAAGCGAGACTGTCATCGACGAGGGGGCGGCAATAACCCTGCTCTTCGGCAAGGGCAGCGAGCGATGCCGAGACGTCGAGGGTTGCCAGCGCTGCAGCGCCGGCGCGGATTGCGTCGGCATTGGCAACCGTTTCCCCGGTCAGCGCGTCGAAAATGCCCAGTTCAATCGACAGCGCCCGTTCGGCGGCATTGGCGATTTTGGTTTCGAGTTCGGCGAGCTCCGTTGTCGTGAACCGCATCGCATTGGCAATGGTCTGACGATGGATGAATTTGCCCTTGGCTTCATCCGTATCGGTCATCACGGACGCATTGTTCGCCGTGACCTCGATGAAATAGCCGAGCACATTGTTGTGCTTGATCTTGAGCGAGCGGATGCCGGTCAGATCCATGTAATCGGCCTGGAGACCGGCAATGATGCGGCGGGAGTGGTCGCGCAAGGCGCGCATCTCATCGAGTTCCGCATTGTATCCGGGCCGGACGAAACCGCCGTCGCGTTTGAGCAGAGGCAGTTCGTCATCCAGCGCCCGGTCAAGGTGAGCGGCATAGTCGTGGGGCAGGCTGCCAAGGCAATCCCGAACGGCGGAGAGTTCGGCGGGAAGCACTTCCCTGCCCAGGAAAGAAGCGATTTGGGCGGCAGCCTCGAGTCCGCGCGCGAGTGCGCCGAGATCGCGCGGACCGCCGCGCCCGACAGCAAGGCGCGACAGGGCGCGGGGCATGTCCGGCACGCCCTTCAATGCTTCGCGGGTCAGATCGGCGAGGGATTGTCCGGTGAGAAAGCAGGAGACGGAATCGAGCCGCTCCGCAATGGCGGCGGGATTTGTCAGCGGCGAGGTCAGCCGCTCGGCCAACAGCCGGGCGCCGCCGCCGGTAACCGTGCGGTCAATGGATTTGAGCAGGCTGCCATCGCGATTGCCCGACAAGGTGCGCAGCATTTCCAGATTGGCGCGGGTGGCGGGGTCGATGAAAAGCGTGGAGCCTTCCGATTCCCGCTCCGGCCGCATCAACGGCGGACGTTCGGAAATCTGGGTTTTTTCCACATAGGCGATGGCGCCCGATATGGCGGAAAGCTCGGCGCGCGAAAAATGCCCGAAGCCGTCGAGCGTGGCCACGTCGAAATAGCGCTGTATGCGGTTTTCCGCCGTGGCGCTGTCGAAAAGGCTTGGCGGCTGCGGGCTGACGGAGCGTCCGATGACATCGAATGTCGGGCGCAGGTCCGGATCGTGAAACACCGGATCGGCAACGATCAGTTCGCGCGGATCGACGCGCAGAATATCGGCAAGCAGCCGCGACGGGTCAGTTTCGCTGACCCGGAACGTGCCGGTGGAAATATCGATCCAGGCGAGGGCAAACTGGCCCTGCGCCGCGCCTTTCACCCGTCCCAGCGTCATGAGATAGTTGGCTTCGGAGGGATCGAGCAGCTTTTCCTCGGTGAGCGTGCCGGGGGTGACCAGCCGCACGACATCGCGCTTCACCACGGATTTCGATCCGCGCTTGCGCGCTTCAGCCGGGTCTTCCACCTGTTCGCACACCGCAACCCGGAAGCCGCGCATGATGAGCTTCTGCAGGTAGTCGTCCGCCGCATGCACCGGTACGCCGCACATCGGGATATCCTCGCCCAGATGCTTGCCGCGCTTGGTCAGCGTGATCCCGAGCGCGCGGGACGCGGCTATCGCATCGTCGAAGAACAGCTCGTAGAAGTCGCCCATCCGGTAAAACAGCAGGCTGTCCGGATTGGTCGCCTTGATCTCGATATACTGCTCCATCATCGGCGTTGGGCGTGCCGAGCTGTCAGCCTCATAGGATGGTGTTTCCGCAGTGAATGGCATGTCGGCCAAGACGTTCTCCTGATTTTGACCGATTCCGATCAGAAGACCAATCTATGCGCTATCGGGAACTTTACACACCGTGCAGGCGCATCATCGGCGGTTTTCTCCACAGATGATGTTCGTCCTGCATGAGGCGAAAGTGGAATTTCAGTCGAAACGCTTGGCGTTCGAGATGTAATGGCTGACGTAGCGCGTGGAAATGCGGCTGACCGGCAGAATGATCAGCACGTCGGTCGTGCCGAAATCATGATCCACCACCGCACCGTCACCGATCATGGCACCAAGGCGCAGATAGCCCTTGATCAATGGCGGCATGGCGAACAGGGCAACCTTCGGATTGACCGCTTCGCTGGGAACGAGATCCATCGGCTGATACAGCGATGGCAGGGCCTGGACATCCCAGTCCGGCGTTGCGCGGCAATTGTGATGCAAGAACGACAGCGGCAGGGCATGCGCCGCCGGCACCGTTCCCTGGAAGGATGCGCAGCCGAACATCACGTCGATGGAGTGATAGCGGCAATAGCTCCAGATGCCCTGCCACAGCAGTTCGACCGTGCGCTTCGAGCGGTATTCCGGCAAAACACAGGACCGGCCGAGCTCAAGGAAATGCATCTGCGGCTTGGCAGCTACCAGACTGTCGATCGTATATTCGCTAGCCGAGTAAAAACCGCCTGTTTTGTGGGCAACTTCCGAGCGCATCAGCCGGTAGGTGCCGACGATCTGCTTGTGCTTGGGGCCAATGATCGAGGTGTCATAAACCAGGAGGTGATCGCATACGGGATCGAAACGGTCTGCGTCGCGCTGCTCCAGAGAAGCCGAGCCCTTGGCGCCGAGTTCATCGAAAAATACCTTGAAGCGCAGCTGCTGGGCAGAGACGATTTCGGCTTCGGTTTGCGCAAGGCAAACTTCCATCGTCCCAATGCGTCCAAGCACCGCGACAAGGTGTGGCGCCGTAAACGGCGAGGGTGTTGAATCAACCTGCGACATCGTGTGCTGATCTTTAAAGATAGACGCAGGTTCAAGCAAGGCGAAGCTCATAACGATTCGCTCTCATCATGGTTGATCGGCAATCACTAGATGCTTGAATACAACAATTGGATGACGGGCGCATGACGCGGGGGACACCGCAGATGCTGGGTTTTCCTCAGTTTCCCCCAGCTTGCCCCTTTGGCGTCTTGCGCTCGCGCAGCCAGACAAAAATTTCTTCAAGCACGACCAGTGCGGCGCCGACGGAAATGTGGGCATCGGCCAGATTGAAGACGGCAAAGGACCATGACGGCAGATGGAAAAGAATATAATCAACGACATAGCCAAGCAGGCTGCGGTCGATCAGATTGCCGATGGCACCGCCGATGATCAGCGCAAAGCCGATGCGCGAGATCCAGCGTGCCGGTACGGTGCTCCACCAGAGATAGCTGACAAAGGCGATGACGACGACGGTCAAGCCGATCAGGGCGAGGTCGTGCATGCCGCTGAGCATCGAAAATGCAATGCCATTATTGTGAACACGAAAAAGTGCCAGAAATGGCAGCAGATCGATCTGCTGCTGGTAATCCATGCCGGTCTCGACGAGATATTTGATGATCTGGTCGCTCGCCACGGCAAGCACCACAATCGCCAGCAGGCCGAAGAAGGATTTGCTTTTCATGGAGGTTATTTATCCTGTTTGCCGCCATCGAGTGTCAACGCCTCGCGGCGGATCTCGAACAGCATGACGCCAGTGGCAATGGCGAGATTGAGCGAATCCGCCCGGCCTTCCTGGGGAATGCGGGCCAGCTTGTCACAGGTTGAGGCCAGCGTGTCGGGGAGGCCCTGCTGCTCATTGCCCATCAGCAGAATGACCGGCTTGCCCTTGTAGGGAATGGTCCGGTAGTCGACAGCGCCTTTGAGGTGCGTGCCGACGATGAGTCCCGAAAATCCCTTTCGCCAGGAAAGGAATTCCGTTTCGTTCGTGCGTATCAGCGGGACGGCAAAGACCGAACCCATGGTGGCGCGCACGGTTTCGAGCGAAAACGGGTCCGTGGTGTCGCCGATCAGGATGATACCCTTGGCGCCTGCCGCATCGGCTGTCCGGATGATCGTGCCGAGATTGCCTGGATCGCGCACCCGGTCGAGCGCGACGTAAACATCGTTGCCCTGCGGTCGGGTGGCCGACAGGGGCTGCAGCTGCTGCTCGAACACGCCGACGACCATTTGCGGATTGTCGCGCCGGGTGATGGCGGAAATCACCTTCTCGTTGACCTCGAGCACGTCACCGCCCTTGGCAATCGTGCGGGCTGCCACCTGCTCGACAAGGGAATTGCCCTTGCCGGCCTTGGAATAGACAAGCGTCTTGATGACCCAGCCGAGATCGAGCGCGTCGATGACGAGTTTCAGGCCTTCGGCCAGAAACACACCCTGCTGGTCGCGGAACTTCTTCAGCGCCAGGGATCGCAGATCCTTGACGATCGGGTTGGTCAGGCTGGTGACTTCCTTGACCTTGCCGGGCCGCGCGATGGAGCTGCCGTGCTGGCGGTCGTCATGTCTGGTCATTTGGCACCCCAGCGGCTGAACAGGGACGTGGAAAGGGCGCGCCCGGAAGACCGTTCGCGCAGGATCAGTTCGCCGGACTGCACTTCGCCGCCAAGACCGGTAAAGGCATCGCGCATCAGCTCGTGAATGGCAAAGAACGATGCGCGGATGGAATAGGCGGTCAGCACCACGCCGAGCGGATTGGGCGTCAGGATCGACCGGCACAGATCGACCATGTCGGGCAGATTGTCGAAGAGCTGCCAGACCTCGCCATTCGGGCCGCGGCCATAGGCGGGCGGATCGAGCAGGATGATGTCATAACCGCTGCCGCGCCGCTCTTCGCGGGCGACAAACTTCATCGCATCCTCGCAAATCCAGCGGATGGGCTTGCCGGAAAGTCCGGCCATTTCCTGGTTTTCGCGGGCCCAGACGATTGCCTTCTTCGAGGCGTCGACATGAGTCACCTCGGCGCCCGCACGGGCGGCAACGAGCGAGGCGACGCCGGTATAGCCGAAAAGATTGAGCACCTTCACCGGGCGCTTTGCACCGCGAATGAGGCTGTCCATGTGCGACCAGTGCGTTCCCTGTTCGGGAAACACGCCCACATGCCGGAAGGAGGTGAAGCGGCCGAAGAAGGGAATGCCCTCATAGGCAAGCGGCCAGGTTTCGCCGAGCGGCACTTTGGGGAAATGCCAGCGTCCGACGCCTTCCTCATCCGTATTGCCGGTAAAGATCGCGTCAGCCTTGTCCCACTCGGCCTTGTTCCAGGCCGGGAGCCAGATGGCCTGGCCTTCCGGGCGGATGATCCGGTAGGGACCATATTGCTCGAGCTTGAGGCCGTTGCCGCTGTCGAGCAGCGCGTAATCATCGGAGGGCAGCGTTTCGAGGATCAGGCCGGTCTTTTCTGTCGGGCGCGGGCCGGTATGGCGGGGCAGGAACCGCCTTGGGGGCGGGTGGGGGCGCGGCGCCGTCGTGTCGCGCGCCTCATTGTTCGCCCGGGGGGGGGGGGTGGGAAAATGTGGGCGGGGGTTTTTCTGCTGCTGCCTGGGGGGGGCAGCTTTCGGTCCCGCGCCTTTCGGGCCGGTGCCCTTGGCCTTCCTGATTTTTCCGCCAGACGATTTCAAACCGTTATGCCCTCATATGCCCTTGGCCATCGCTCAATGGTGGTTTCCTATGCCAAGATGAGGAAAGGCGAAAGCAAAAACACTCAGGCAGAGGCTGCAATCGCCTTTTCATAGACCAGAATGCCGGCGGCAAGGTCTTCCAGCGCAGCGCCGACCGACTTGAACAGGGTGATTTCATCGGGCGACTGACGCCCCTTCACCGTTCCGCGGGTGAGATCGAACAGATCGCCGATCACGTGGCTGTCGCCGATGACGCCCGCCTTGATCGGCTGGACGAGGTCGCCGCCTTCCTTCAGCGCGCCTTCCCTGGTGTCGACAAACACCCGCGCACGCTTGACGCACTCATCGTCGCTTTCCCGCATGGCGGGGGTAAAGGCACCGATAAGATCGACATGCGCGCCCTTCTTCAGATGTCTGCCGAGAATAAGCGGTTCGGTCGACAGTGTGCCAGCGGCGATAATATCGGCGTCGGCGATGGCCGCATCCTTGTCGGTGACCGCCTTGGCATTGAACCCGTCAGCGACGAGATACGCCGCCACTTTGCGCGCATTGTCGATGCTGCGGTTCCAGATGGAAATCTCGCGGATCGGTCTGACGGAGCTGTGCGCGCGGGCAAGAAAGCCTGAGAGCGCGCCGGCGCCAAGGATAACGAGTTTGGATGCATCTTCGCGGGCGAGATAGCGGGCGGCAAGGGCGGAGGCGCCTGCGGTGCGCCATGTGGTCAAACGCTGCCCATCGATGAGGGCCTTGGGTTCCCCGGTCTTGCCATCGAGCAGCAGATAGACGCCCATGACGGCCGGTTTGCCGATGGCCCCATTGTCAGGCGACACTGTGACGATCTTGACGCCCATATAGCCCTTCGACGAATCGCCGAGCGCATCGAAGTCCGACCAGGCCGGCATCAGCAGAAGCGTCGATGCGGCGCCATCGGGGCGATCAACCGTGTGATGGTGGCGCACGGGTTGGATAACGCCCTGACGGAACGCCGTTTCAATGGCGTTGATCATGTCCGGCCAGTTCAACAGCCCGTCGACGTCAGCCGGAGAGACCAGTTTCATTGCAAATCCTTGAAAATATGCTGCTTAGTGCAGGGAGGGAAGATTGGGCGTGGACTGCGTGGCCGCCGATTTCCGCGCCTCCATGCGCAGGAGTTCGGTTTCCTGCTTGCGCTGGCGCGCCAGTTTGCGGTGCCGGCCCTGGTTGATCCAGGTGGCGAAACTGCCAAGGATCAGCCCGACGAAGAGAGCGAGAAACAGCCAGACGAAGAGGGGTGCGGCATAGGACAGGCCGGGATTGCCCGGATTGAACGGATCGATCGTAAAGGTCACCAGCCCGCGATTGGCCACCGACAGTGCAATCAGGATAACTGCCAGCGGCACGAGAATGAGGACGACAACGACGCGATTGATCATATCTCTCTCCAGGGTAACAGCACTTCACGTATCATCAGGCTATGAAGCCGCCCCAGCTTGTTGCTGCATTCAGTCGGCGTTCAGCCGGTCGCGCAGCTCTTTGCCGGTCTTGAAGAATGGCACCCACTTTTCCTCGACCTCGACGCTGTCGCCGGTGCGGGGATTGCGACCGCTGCGGGCGGGGCGGTTTTTCACCGAGAATGCACCGAAGCCACGAAGCTCGACCCGATTCCCTTCCGCAAGAGCGTCGGTGATCTCGTCGAAAATGGCGCCGACGATATTCTCGACATCGCGTTGAAACAGGTGCGGATTGCGGTTGGCAATGATCTGGACGAGCTCTGATTTGATCACGGCATAATCCCCTTCTGGTTCAAGTTCAAATGACACGGCCATTATGACTATGTCACTGATCCTGTAAGCTTAAATATTCTATTGCGCCCCTACGGGCCTGCCGTCAACGTGCCAAACAGAAACGAGCCCGTCAAGGAAGATGCGATCACCCGTCAAATCGCGCAGCAACCCGGTGCTTTCCTGCGGAATACCGAGATATTGCGCCAGCATTTTCAGCGCGGATTGGGACAGAAACGAGCTGAAGCTTGTCTTTTGTGCGGGTTTCCATTCGATGACCGGCAATTTCTCGTCAACGCCCTTGGTTTTCAGCCAGGCAATCGACTTGTCTTCCCCGCCAAGTTCGTCGATGAGTTTGTTGGCCAGCGCCTGTCTGCCGGTGAAGACCGATCCGTCGGCCAGCGCAAGCGTCTGTTCGCGGGTAAAATTGCGCCGTTCCTGAACGATTCCGACGAACCAGTCATAGGAATCCATGATCATGCGATGGATCATGGCTTTGGCTTCGTCGCTGGCGGGGTTGAAAAAATTCGGTTCGGCTTTCAGCGGACTGGATTTGATTGTCTCCACCTTGACGCCGACCTTCGTCAGCAGCTCGGAAATATCGGGATACTGGAACAGCACGCCGATCGATCCGACGATGGAGGACTGGCGTGCGACAATATGGTCCGAACCGCTGGCGATCATGTAGCCTGCCGAGGCCGCCAATGTTCCGACCTGCGCAACAACGGGCTTTTTCGCGGCGATCTTGCGCACGGCTTCATAGATGGCTTCGCCGCCTGCCGTGGTGCCGCCCGGTGAATCCACCGAAAGGATAACGCCCTTCACAGCGGTGGAATCGGCGACTTCGCCCAGACGCTTGATGAGTTCGTCATTCTCGAAAATCGTGCCTTCAACACGGATTTTGGCGATATGCGCTGCGGTTTTGCCGGAAAGGCGGTCGGAACCGGAGAGAAATCCGTAAAGCCCGATCAGGGCGAGCGCGACAACCAGAAGGGAAAGCACACGCCAGAATGTCAGCTTGCGCCGGAGACGGCGCCTGTCGATGATTGCGTCAGCTGTGTTTGCCATCGTATCGTCCGTTTCCTGTGCAATTCAGTGCAAGCATTCTTCTGCGGCAACATTCCGAGGAAGTCCAGACCCCCGGGGTTCAGCACATTGCCCCATATAGGCAATTGGCGCTGCACCTTGTATATGAGTGGATGACGGCATATTTGTTCGATCAAATGCAACGTGTCCCATAGACCCTGGTTCATTTCATCGAAAAATAACCATATTGGCGTTCAACTAACAGGGCGCCAACACATCGCAATCGGTAGTATAGCCAATACATGTCCATTGAACTGAAACATACGCATCCAAACGGCGATGCAACAGCGGCTGCTGCGCAGCATGCGGAAGTTGCGCGGCAATTTTCTGCCACCGAGAAGGATTCGCACGTTTTTCGCGCTGCGGAACGCCATTCGCGGCGCGTGCGCTTCATGAAATTTGCCTTGCCTGCCGTCGCCGTGATCGGCGCTGCGGTTTTCTCATGGTTCACATTTTTCTCCACGACGAACATCCCGAGCAATATCACTTTGGACAGTGCGGGCATTCAGGATGGCAAGCTGGTCATGACCAATCCCAAACTGGATGGCTTTACCAAGGACAAGCTCCCCTACAAGATGAGTGCGGAACGGGCGCTGCAGGATGTCGGCAACAGCTCGCTGATCACGCTTGAGAATATCAGCGCGGAAATTCCGGTTGGCCAGGATCTGCGGGCGCAGGTCAACGCCAAGGGCGGCCTTTACGACAATGCCAACCGCCAGTTGAAGCTTGACAACAACATAACGCTGACAACCTCGGACGGCATGAAAGCACAGCTGAAATCCGCCGATATCAATATACAAGAAAACTCGATGTCGACCGATCAGCCTGTCAAGATCGAAAATAGCAGTGCCAGTATCGTCGCAGACAGTATGAAAATTACTCAGAGTGGCAAAGTAATGGTCTTTGAAAAGGGGGTCAGGCTTGTCATTCAGCCCGCAAAGCTGCATGAAGGTCGCAACGAAGCCAAATCACCGCAGTGATTGCCGGCCAGGTGGGGATATCCCGGATTTAGGAGATTGAGACAATGTCGCGCGGGACAAGACTGATCAGCATTTCGACTGTTGCATTGGGCATTTGGGCATCCTCCATGATTGGTCCTGTTGCAGCGCAGGATGCGAGCAAGGCCGGCGGCCTGAACAACGGCATGAAGCTTTCGAGTGATCAGCCCATTCAGATCGATTCCGATCGCCTCGACGTGCATAATGATGTGGGTACTGCCACCTTCACCGGCAATGTAACGGTCACCCAGGGAACGACGCTGATGAAGGCGGGTTCCATGATCGTTTACTACGTCAAGAAGCCGGAAAAGACCGACGCGGAAAAAGCCGCCGACAAGGCAGCCGCCAAAACAGAGACCAAGGCAGCCGCGCCTGCGGGCGCAGGCGCCCAGGACATCGACCACATCGAGGTCAATGACAAGGTCTACGTGAAGTCCGAAGATCAGGTTGCCACGGGCGACCATGGCACGTTCGACATGAAGACGCAGGTTCTGGTTCTGACCGGCAGCAAGGTCGTTCTCTCGCAGGGCGATAATGTTGGCGTCGGTTGCAAGCTGACCGTGCAGATGAAGAGCGGTCAGGCCCAGCTGGAAAGCTGCAAGAATGGACAGACCGGCCGCGTTTCTATCGTCGTTGCGCCGAAGAGCGCTCCGAAGAACTAGGCCGGCGGTATAAGTGTCCCTGTTTTCCCGTCGATCCGCAAAGACCCCCACATCGCCAGACGCGCGCATTTCCCAGGAGATGCGTGCCGCCGATCCGTCGGCGACGGACCGGATGAAGGGTACGCTTGTCGCCCGTGGCATCACCAAGAGCTATAATGGCCGTCAGGTGGTCAATGGTGTTTCCTTCGGTGTGCGGGCCGGCGAAGCGGTCGGTATTCTCGGCCCGAACGGTGCCGGGAAGACCACCTGTTTCTATATGGTCACCGGCCTGGTGCCGGTCGACAAGGGCAATATCGAAATCGATGGCTTTGATGTGACGACGATGCCGATGTATCGCCGCTCGCGCCTCGGTATCGGCTATCTGCCGCAGGAAGCCTCGATTTTCCGCGGCCTCTCCGTGGAAAACAACATCAAGGCCGTGCTCGAAGTAGTCGAGAAGGACCGCACCGCACGGGCGCAGGAACTGGATTCCCTCCTGGAAGAGTTTCATATCGCCCATCTGCGCAAGGCACCGGCGCTTTCCCTCTCCGGCGGTGAACGCCGCCGGCTGGAGATTGCCCGCGCCTTGGCCTCACGGCCCAATTTCATGCTGCTTGACGAGCCGTTTGCCGGCGTTGATCCCATTGCGGTCTCCGATATCCAGCAGCTCGTCCGCCATTTGACCAGCCGCGGCATCGGCGTTCTCATCACGGACCACAATGTGCGTGAAACGCTGAAGCTGATTGACCGCGCTTACATCATTCATGCGGGGCAGGTTCTGACCCACGGCCGTCCGGACGAGATTATTGCGAATCCGGATGTCCGGCGTCTTTATCTCGGTGATCAGTTCAAGCTCTGATTTTATCAATTTCTGGCAGATTTTTGCCAGAAATTACTCGCCTCTGCGTGAATCCAGATGAATCTTTCCGAAAAGAGTCGTTTTTTGCCTTGCTGGAATTGACAAGCAAGGATTGGGCCATTTCTGTACATTGAGAAGAATTTCGTACAGGAGTACCCGCGTTCACCATGGCCCTGTCGCCAAAACTCGATCTGAGACAAACCCAGTCTCTGGTGATGACGCCGCTGCTCATGCAGTCGATTCGGCTGCTGCAATTGTCCCATGTCGAACTCGAGCAATTCATCGAGCAGGAGATCGAAAAGAATCCGCTGCTGGAGCGCGATGAAACGGCAAATGAACATTTTTCCTTCGAAAGCCGGGATACGTCCGATGATCGCGGGCCGGGAGAAGCCGGCGACTATTCGCGCGGTGTCAATCATGGTGACGCCGACGAAAGCCGCGACGGGGGCAGCGCAAGTGAGCAGAACGACCATTGGCTTGTCAGCGGCGAGTCGACCAGTTCAGGCTCCATGTCCGAGACGTTCGACAGTTCTCTCGAGAATATCTTTCCGGATGATCCTGGAACCCACGACTTCATCGCTGGCGATCTGGCCTCGCAATGGAAATCGTCATCGGGTGACGGATATGTGTCGACGGGCGGCGAGGGGTTCAATCTCGAACAGGTGACCGCATCGCCGTTGACGCTGCGCGACCACGTCGGCGAGCAGATCATTTTTGCCTTTGAGGATGCGGTGGACCGCCTGATTGCAGCGGAACTCGCCGATTACCTCGACGAAATGGGCTATCTGCGCGTCGATGTCGAGGAGATTGCCGAACGGCTGGGCACCGATGCGGCCCATATCGACAGACTGATCGCGGTTTTGCAGACATTCGAACCGGCGGGGCTGTTTGCCCGTGATCTGGCTGAATGTCTGGCTCTGCAACTGCGTGCAAAAAACCGGCTCGATCCGGCGATGACGATGCTTCTGCAAAATCTGGAACTCCTGGCGAAACGGGATTTTCAAAGCCTGAGAAAGCTGTGCCGGGTCGCCGATGCCGATCTGCTCGATATGCTGCAGGAGATACGCCTGCTCGATCCAAAGCCGGGAACGGCCTTCTCCTCGGGTGTGGCCGACAGCATCATCCCGGACGTGCATGTCGACATGGCGCCGGACGGGACGTGGAATATCGAGCTCAATCCGGATGCTCTGCCGCGGGTCCTCGTCAACAACACCTATTATGCGACCATTGCAAAGGTAACGGCTTCCCCGGCTGAAAAGGGGTTTCTGAGCGAATGCCTGCAAAATGCCAACTGGCTGACGCGCAGCCTGGATCAGCGCGCCCAGACCATTTTGAAGGTGGCGACGGAAATCGTGCGCCAGCAGGCGGAGTTCCTGCAATTCGGCGTTGCCCACCTGAAGCCGCTCAATTTGAGAAATGTGGCTGACGCCATCGGCATGCACGAGTCGACCGTCAGCCGCGTCACCGCCAACAAATACATGCTGACGAAGCGCGGCGTCTTCGAGTTGCGCTATTTTTTCAATGCGGGGATTTCGGCCACCGAAGGCGGCGAGCAGCATTCCTCCCAGTCCGTGCGGCATCAGATCAAGCTGCTGATCGACAGTGAAAAGCCGGACGATATTTTATCGGACGACACGATCGTGGATCTTCTGAAGGGCCAGGGCGTTGAGATTGCACGGCGTACGGTTGCCAAGTACCGCGAGGCGATGAACATCGCATCCTCGGTGCAAAGGCGCCGGGAGAAAAAAGCGGAGGCTTCTGTGCGCAAGGGTGACGGAAACTCTGGATTCATCCGCCGCACAGGTGTAGAATCGAGGCGAGCGGGTAAATGAACCGAGCCATAGAAGCTTGGTCAAGGGAGAGTGAAGCGCCGGTGATTTGCATCGATTGAAGCGAAAGCGCGCCTTTTGGAGATGAAGAATCAGAAAGTGAAATGTGATGGATCACTCGCATGGAATGTGCGGGATGTCTTTGCTCGTCTCTCAACAACAGTGTAGATTGGCTCGGGCAATGAAAAGTCACAATGAAGGTGAGGTATCATGAGTCTGCGTGTATCTGGGAAACATATGGACATTGGTGACGCTTTCCGCATTCGCATTGACGAACGGATCGGTGAGATGGTGACCAAATATTTCGATGGCGGATATACAGGCCACGTCACAGTGGAGAAACAGGGGTCGCGCTTTATCGCCGATTGCCTGATCCGTCTCGATACCGGCACGGTGCTGCAGGCAGCGGGCGAGGCACAGGATCCTCAGCTTGCTTTTGATGCAGCCGGAGAACGCGTGGACAAACGCCTTCGCCGTTACAAGCGGCGTCTGAAATCGCATCAGGCGCCCGGCTCGAACGGTGTTTTCGACGATATTTCCTACCGGGTCGTCGCCCCTGTACCGGATGAAGATGAGGACATTCCGGAGGATTACGCGCCGACAATCGTGGCTGAGACATCGATGGCGCTCAGAAGCATGAGTGTCGCATCCGCCGTGGTCGAGCTCGATCTGAAAGATAGTCCAGTGGTTGTCTTCCGTAACTCTGGCAGTACGCAGGTGAATATCGTATACCGCCGCGCTGACGGCAACATCGGCTGGATCGATCCATCGGCCGTGGCCGGTCAGAACGGCGCCGGGTCTTAGGCGAAATTTGAACTACCGTCCGCGCCCAAAGCGCGGACGGTAACAGGAAGGAAGAGAATAATGGATCTGGGTGACCTCATTCAGCCCGACGCTGTCCTGCCCGCATTGAAAGTCAATTCCAAAAAGCAGCTTTTGCAGATCATGTCGGAGAAGGCTGCCGCCTTGACCGGTTTGACGGAGCGGGAAGTGTTTGACACCGTCCTGCAGCGCGAGCGCCTTGGCTCGACCGGTGTTGGCAATGGCATTGCCATCCCGCATGGCAAGATCAACAGCGTCAAACGCATCACCGGGGTCTTCGCACAGCTCGAAACCCCCGTGGATTTCGAAGCGCTGGACGATCAGCCCGTCGATATTGTTTTTCTTCTGCTGGCGCCGGAGAATGCCGGCGCCGATCATCTGAAGGCTTTGTCGCGGATTGCCCGCATGCTGCGCGATCCCGAGCGGATTGCCAAATTGCGCACCGCCCATGATGCGACCCTTATCTATGAATTGCTGACGGCGCAGCCTGCCTCCAACGCCGCCTGATTCTTTTGCATCTTTTGACGAAAAGCCGCCTCCGGGCGGCTTTTTCATGTTCCCGGGGAGTCAAGCTGCCGAAATCCGCCGCCAGGGAATTTGCCACCCGAGCCGCACGCCCAGCGTACCGCAGGCAATCAGCAGCATGCCGGCGGCTTGTGCCATTCCCAGCGGGTGTCCGTAAATTGCCCAGTCCACGATGATGGCGACGATCGGATAGATGAAGGTCAGGACGCCGATGACCGGCGTCGACAGGCGCGGATAGGCCGAATAGATCAGGATATAGGCAATGCCCGTATGGAGGATGCCGATACTGGTCAGCCAGCCCCAGGATGCCAGCGGCACGGGCTCCGCCCAATTGGCAAAAGGCGCGAGCATGACGATGCCGACGATGGTTTGGCACAGCACCGTGATTTCCGGCCGTTGCTCGCCGAGGCCCTTGGCGAGAATGGTTGCGGCGGCATAAAGCATCGCGGCACCAAGCGACATGACGATCCCAAGAATCCATAGCGTGCTGACCGGTGCCGTCGCGCCGACAAGGCCGCTGGGCAGGACGAAGCAGAGAAAGGCGCCGAGGATCAAGATGATCTGATCGACGGGGGGGCGTTCCTTCAAAAGGGCTCAGCCGATGCGAAGAACGAAGCACGGCTGGATGTGATAGACGATCGTGGTGGTTGCAATCGACGTCATGCGGAATCCGGCAAAAAACGATACCCAGCTGAGTACCATGCAGATGCCGCCGAGCGCTGCCCGGCCCAGCCGCGGCCAGGAGAGGGTCCGGTCGGGAAGATAGCCGCGCAGGAAACACCAGGCTGCGAGGAAGACCATGCCGAAAACACAGCGCCAGAAGACGATGGTGACCGGATCGAGCCGTGTTTCCGTTGCAAAGGCACCGACCGTCCCGATGATGGCCATGGCGATGGCCAGCCGTGCTGCAGGAAAACGATCGGATATCGGGTCAGGCATGTGGGTCATCCCCGTGGAAAAGGATGTCCAGTTAGCGCCGTTGGCTGCCACCAAACAAACGAATAGATTTGGAACAAACTATTCGCTATATTGATAGCATTATGGCTGCACCCCTCGACCTCGATCTCCTGCGGACCTTTGTGACTGTCATCGAAACCGGCAGCCTGTCGGCGGCTGCCCCGCGTGTCGGCCGCAGCCAGTCGGCCGTCAGCATGCAGATGCAGCGGCTGGAACAGGCGGTGGGCAAACAGCTGCTTATTCGCAACCCCCGGTCCGTCGAGCCGAACCTGGCCGGCGAGAGTTTTCTCAATTATGCGCGGCGGTTGCTGCGTTTGTCGGATGAGGCCTGGGCCAATGTCACCCGCCCCGAGGAAACCGGCAGCGTGCGGCTTGGCGTGCCCGATGACTATGCGGCATTCCTGCTGCCGCCCGTTCTGTCGCGGTTTGCCGAGGAGCATCCGCTGGTCACCGTCGAACTGGTCTGCGAGCAATCCACCTCGCTGGTCAAGGCGATCGATGAGGACCGGGTCAATCTGGCGATTGTCACCCGCGGGGCCACCCAGCCGCTGGAGGTGATCCGCCGCGAGCGCTTGATCTGGGTGGCATCACCGACCCATGTCGCCTGGGAAAATGACCCGCTGCCCATCGCTCTGTTTGAACCCGGCTGCGCCGCGCGCATGAACGTGCTGGACGCGCTGGGGGATGCGGATCGCAGCTATCGCTGCACCTATTCCAGCGCCAGCCTGCTCGGACTGATCGCCGTGGTGCAGGCCGGGCTGGCGGTGGCTGCGCTTGCCGCGTGCAGCGTGCCGTCGACCCTGCGCGTTATCGGCGAGAATGAAGGCCTGCCGCCGCTGCGTGATCTGGAAATCGGCATCATGCGCAGCCCGGTGTCATCCAGTCCGGCCATTGACCGGCTGAATGATTTTCTGCGCCGCGAATTGGCGCAGATTGCGTAAGATCTGTCAGATCCACACGTCGTTCTGTGCTGTCCGCTCACCGCCCTCGTGGCCGGTATTGAGCACCCCCCGGGGTTCGATCAGCATCAGCCGGACTTCCCTTTCGGCATAGGGTTTGTGCTCGACCCCTTTGGGGACGACGTACATTTCACCCGGCCTGATCGTCACGAACCCGTCGCGGAAATCGATGCGCAGTTCCCCGTCCAGGACAATGAATGCTTCATCGGTTTCCGGATGATCGTGCCAGATGAAATCACCCTCGATGCGGACGATCTTGAATTGGTAATCGTTGAGCTCCGCCACCACTTTGGGTGACCACTGTTCAGAAAACAGCTTGAACTTTTCGGAGAAATTGATGGCCGGATAGGATTTTGGCTGGACCGTTTGCATGCAGGACTCCTCTGGGCAAATGCCAGCGGAAGTTATGCTTCACGCGAAAGCAAACGTCTTGGACGTTTGTGCGTGCGTTATTCCGGCCGCTTGGATTTCCGCCCGTAGAGTTCCAGCCGGTGATGGATGATGTCATAGCCGAGCGCGCGGGCGATCTCTTCCTGCAGTTTCTCGATCTTGTCCGACTGGAATTCGATCACGTCACCCGTATCGACATCGATCAGGTGGTCGTGATGCTCGCCATGGGCCTGTTCGAAGCGTGACGGGCCGCCATTGAAGGCGTGGCGATGAATGGCGCCCATTTCTTCCAGCAGGTTCATGGTGCGGTACACGGTCGAAAGCGAAATGCTGTCATCGATCTCGATGGCGCGATGGAAAATCTTCATCGCATCCGGGTGGTCTTCGGTGGAGGTCAGAATATCGAGAATGATTCGGCGCGGGCGGGTGATGCGAACGCCTGCCTTGCGCAGCTCCTTCTCGTAATCCGGCTTCTGATTGATAGCATGTTTCATGCGCGGGATTATGCGCCAGAACGCGCTCAGTTGCAAAGATTCTCAACTGGCCTTGTCAGATACGGGCGTTGGTACACAGAATTTCGGCGTCTGACCTTCCGCATATTGCGGGAAACGGGAATGGGTTTCTTTTTGCAAATCATTCGCATTTGCATTGACGCGCCTCCCGCAAGCCGTTATGGAGTAACAATGGTGACGAAAAAGCTCACCATTTTCCCGGTTTGCTGGAGGCGAGATGAGATTTTCCCGACTGTTGATTGCTGTTTTTGCTCTTTTGACGATTCTTGGCCCGGCATCCGCTGCCGATGGCAAGAAGTTCAAGGTGGTCACCACCTTTACCATCATCGCCGACATGGCCCGCAATGTTGCGGGGGACGCGGCCGCCGTGGATTCGATTACGAAACCCAACGCTGAAATTCATGACTACCAGCCGACACCCGGCGATATCCTGAAGGCGCAGGATGCCAATCTGGTCCTGTGGAACGGCTTGGGTCTGGAACGCTGGTTCGAAAAATTCTTCGGCAACGTCAAGAATGTTCCGAGCGTCGTTGTCAGCGAGGGTGTAGAGCCGATGGGCATTTCGGAGGGGCCCTATGAGGGCAAGCCGAACCCGCATGCCTGGATGTCGCCCAATGCCGCGCTGGTTTATGTGGAAAATATCCGCAAGGCACTCGGCAAGTATGACCCGGCCAATGCCGCCGTCTATGACCGCAACGCCGCGGCCTATTCGGAGAAGATCCGGGCAACGGTTGCGCCCATCCGCGACAGTCTCGCTGCTGTTCCCGCCGAGCGCCGCTGGCTGGTGACGAGTGAAGGCGCCTTCAGCTATCTCGCCCGCGATTTCGACATGAAGGAGCTTTACCTCTGGCCGATCAACGCCGATCAGCAGGGTACACCCCAGCAGGTGCGCAAGGTGATCGACAAAGTTCGCGCCGAGAAAATCCCGGTGGTTTTCAGTGAAAGCACGATTTCCGCTTCGCCCGCCAAGCAGGTCGCCCGCGAGACCGGTGCCAAATATGGCGGTGTTCTCTATGTCGATTCGCTCAGCGATCCCGATGGTCCGGTGCCCACCTATCTCGACCTTCTGCGCGTCACGGCACAAACCGTTGCCAAAGGCTTTACCCAGTGAGCGCGTCCTCCCAAGCGCTCGCCGGCCCCTCCGCTGCAAAGCGGGGGGCTGGTCTTTCCGTGCATGACGTGACCGTGACCTATCGCAATGGCCACACGGCTTTACGCAATGCCAGCTTCGATATCCCGCGCGGGTCGATCACCGCGCTGGTCGGCGTCAATGGCAGTGGCAAGTCCACCCTGTTCAAGGCCATCATGGGCTTCGTGCCCCTCGCCAGGGGATCGGTCTCGATCCTGGGTGAACAGGCGGGACAGGCGCTCAAACGCAATGTGGTGGCCTATGTGCCGCAGAGCGAGGATGTCGACTGGAATTTTCCGGTTCTGGTCGAAGACGTCGTGATGATGGGACGATATGGCCATATGAATTTTCTACGCATGCCGAAAAAGCGTGACCAGCACATGGTGACTGCCGCGCTGGAGCGGGTCGGCATGACGGATTTCCGCAAGCGCCAGATCGGCGAGCTCTCGGGCGGTCAGAAGAAGCGCGTCTTTCTCGCCCGCGCGCTGGCGCAGGAAGGCGATATCATTCTTCTGGACGAACCCTTTACAGGCGTCGACGTGCGGACAGAAGAGGCCATCATCGGCCTTTTGCGATCCCTGCGCGATGACGGCAAGGTCATGCTGGTCTCCACCCACAATCTCGGCAGCGTGCCCGAATTCTGTGACCGGGCCGTGCTGGTCAACCGCACCGTCCTGGCCTCCGGACCGACCGCAGAGGTGTTCACGCAGGCCAATCTGGAAATGACCTTCGGCGGTGTGCTGCGGCACTTCATCCTCGGCGGAGTTGATCTGCATGCCGATGCCGATCCGCGCAGCGTGACGGTGCTCAGCGACGATGAACGCCCCTTCGTGATCTATGGTGAACCCAAGGGGAAAGGTAAGCCGCAATCATGATGCAGCTACTTCTCGAACCTTTTTCCTACAACTATATGATCAATGCCATGTGGGTCAGTGCGCTGGTCGGTGGTGTCTGCGCATTCCTTTCCGCCTACCTCATGCTGAAGGGATGGTCGCTGATCGGCGACGCGCTCTCCCATTCCATCGTGCCCGGTGTTGCCGGGGCCTACATGCTCGGCCTGCCATTTTCCATCGGCGCGTTCTTTTCCGGCGGTCTCGCCGCAGTCGCCATGCTGTTTCTCAACCAGCGGACAAAGCTGAAGGAGGACGCCATCATCGGCCTGATCTTCACCTCCTTCTTCGGGCTCGGCCTGTTCATGATGTCGCTGTCACCCGCCTCGGTGAATATCCAGACCATCGTGCTCGGCAATATTCTGGCGATCACGCCGGAGGATACGCTGCAACTGGTCATCATCTGCGGGGTGTCGCTGGCTGTCCTCTTGGTCAAATGGAAGGACCTGATGGTGACATTCTTTGACGAAAATCATGCCCGTTCCATCGGCCTCAATCCGCCATTGTTGAAAATCCTGTTCTTCACGCTGCTCAGTGCATCGACGGTGGCCGCCATGCAGACCGTGGGGGCGTTTCTGGTGGTGGCGATGGTCGTCACCCCCGGCGCAACCGCCTATCTCCTGCATGACCGTTTCCCGCGCCTGATCCAGACCAGTGTGCTGATCGGGGCCTTGACCAGTTTTATCGGCGCCTATCTCAGCTATTTCCTCGATGGTGCCACCGGCGGGATCATCGTCGTATTGCAGACGCTGGTCTTTCTCACCGCTTTTGTTTTCGCACCCAAGCACGGAACGCTCGCCGCGCGCCGCCGCGCCCGCTTGGCATTGGAGGAGGGGCTATGAGCGACCTGATCCAGCTTTTGTTGCAGCCGTTCAGCTTCGGCTTCATGCAGCAGGCCTTTGTCATCACGCTTCTCGTGGCAATCCCCATGGGCCTGCTCTCGCCCTTTCTGGTTCTGAAGGGCTGGTCGCTGATGGGAGATGCGATCTCGCACGCGGTGCTGCCCGGCGTGGTGCTCGCCTATATCGCGGGTATCCCGCTGGCAATCGGGGCCTTTGCGGCAGGCATGATCTGCGCCCTTGCCACCGGCTTCCTCAAGCAGAACAGCCGGGTGAAGGAAGACACGGTTATGGGCGTGGTCTTCTCCGGCATGTTCGGCCTTGGCATCGTCCTCTACACCAAGATCCAGTCCGACGTGCATCTCGACCATATCCTCTTCGGCGACATGCTCGGCGTGGCATGGCGCGATATCGCCGAAACCGGGGTGATAGCAGCCGTGACCCTGCTGGCCCTCGGCATCTGGCGGCGGGATTTGCTGCTGCATGCCTTTGATCCGCAGCACGCGCAGGCCATCGGTCTGCCGGTCAAATTCCTGCACTATGGCCTGCTCTGCATCCTGTCGCTGACCATCGTCGGCGCGCTCAAGGCTGTTGGCATCATCCTTGCCGTCGCCATGCTGATTGCGCCGGGCTCCATCGCCTTCCTCTTGACCAAAAGGTTCGAACGCATGCTGCTCGTATCGGCACTTGTTGCCGTTTCAACATCGTTGGCCGGTATCTATCTGAGTTTCTTCCTCGACAGCGCCCCGGCGCCGACCATCGTACTTTTGCTGACGGCAAGCTTCATTCTGGCCTTTGTCTTCTCCAGAAAAGGAACCGCCGCCAGCGCGGAAGCACAGGCGGCGGAATAGGGTCGTCAACTCAGTCAGCGGCCACCAAGCCGCTGGCTATTTTCCCGGCACGACTTCCACGAGTACCGTGTGTTCGCCCGATATCTCGAGCGGAATGCCCGCATCGGCTTTGGCCAGCTTCTTGCCGTCCACAGTGATCTTCCTGCCGCCCTTGGCCGCCGGTTTCACCTCGACGGTATAGCGCGCCTTGCCGTTGCGCAGCACGAAGCTGAAGCCGTCGGTCCATGCCGTCGGCAGGGCCGGATCGACGAACAGCCGGTCATTCCTACGGCTGATGCCGAGAATGCCTTCCGTTGCCACGCGGTAGAGCCAGCCGGCAGAACCCGTGTACCAGGTCCAGCCGCCGCGCCCGCGCATCGGATCAACCGAATAGACGTCCGCAGCGACGACATAGGGCTCGACCCGGTAGGACTCGGCCTTGTCGGCATCCAGCGAATGGTTCACCGGATTGAGCTTGCTGAACCAGCGATAGGCTTCGTCGGCATTTCCAAGCTTGGCCATGGCCAAGACTGCCCAGGTTGCGGCATGGGTATACTGCCCGCCATTCTCACGCACACCCGGCGGATAGCCCTTGATGTAACCGGGCTCATGCCGCGTTTTGTTGAACGGCGGTGTGAACAGTTTGATGATATCGACCTCGTCATCGACCAGATGCGTCGCAACGGACTGCATGGCCTGCTTGGCGCGATCGGGATCACCATAGCCGGAGAGAACGCTCCAGGACTGGGCGATGGAGTCGATCCGGCACTCGTCGCTGGTCTTGGAACCCAGCGGCGAACCATCGTCGAAATAGCCGCGGCGATACCATTCGCCGTCCCAGCCATCCTTTTCCAGCGCCGCCTTGAGGCTTTCGATATGGGCTTCCCACCGCTTGATGCGGTCGGCATCCTTGCGCTGGCGGGCAATCGGCAGGATATCGCGCAGGGTGCTGATCAGGAACCAGCCCAGCCAGATGCTCTCGCCCTTGCCCTCTTCGCCGACCCGATTCATGCCGTCGTTCCAGTCGCCGGTGAGCATGAGCGGCAGCCCATGCACGCCGGTGCGGGCGATTGCCAGATCGAGCGCGCGTGCCGCGTGTTCGTAGACCGTGACTTTATCAGCCGCGATTGTCGGCTGATAGAAAGCATCGTGCTCGCCGTTTTCGAGAGCCTTGCCTTCGATGAAGGCGATCTGCTCGTCGAGGATGCTCATATCGCCGGTCACCGACGTGTAGTGGGCAATGGCATAACCGAGCCACACCACATCATCGGAAATCATCGTCCGTACACCGGCACCCGATGTCGGCAGCCACCAGTGTTGGACATCGCCCTCCTTGAACTGGCGGGCGGCGACATTGAGGATCTGGTGCCGGGCCAGTGACGGGTCGAGCACCAGCATGGACAACGTGTCCTGCAGCTGGTCGCGGAAGCCGAAGGCGCCGCTGGCCTGATAGAAGGCCGTGCGCGCCCAGATGCGGCAGGCAAGGCTCTGATAGGGCAGCCAGCGGTTGACCATCACGTCGAATGCATCATCAGGCGTATCCACCTGCAGGCCATCGAGGAAGCCGGTCCAGATTGCCTTGGATGCCGCAAGCGTCTTTTCAAACGGGCGCTTCAACTGTTCTGCGAGAACATGCCGTGCCTCGTTGGCACCGGCGGTATCGCCGATATAGAACAGGATTTCCCTGGTTTCGCCCGCCGCGATCTCCACATCGACGGCAAGCGCCGCGCAGGGATCGCCCCCCGCCTCGACGACGTTGGACAGGGTTTTTGCCTGCAGGACGGCAGCCGGCTGGTCCACCGATCCCAGGGGGCCGAAGAACTCGGTCCGGTCCGATGTCACCGATTGCGGCTTCACGTTTGCGGCGAAGAATGCCACGTGATCCTTGCGGTCGGTGCCGTAGGGATTGCGGGCAAAGAGCGCGCCGCTTTCCGTATCATGCGACGGCACGATGAACGGAGCCGTCTTGGCGCGGGAATTGCCGAGCATCCATTCGACAAAACCATAGACACGCAACTGCTTGGCTGTCCCGCCATGGTTGGTGATCTTGAGGCTGGACACGCGCACCGGCATGTCCGTATCGATGGTATGGGTCAGTTCAAGGCCGACATTGCCGTGGCGCGACAGGAATGTCGAATAGCCCTGGCCGTGGCGGGTTTCATACTGAACCGATGGATCGCGCAGCACCGAGGCGGTCGGCGAGAACGCGGTTCCCTTGTCCAGATCAACGACATAGAGCGCTTCGCCGGACCGGTTGATCACGGGATCGTTCGACCACTGGGTCAGCTGATAGTCACGGCTGTTGCTCGACCAGGTGAAACCTGCACCCTCCGCCGACACGTGGAAGCCGAAGCCCGCATTGGAGATCACATTGATCCATGGCTGCGGCGTGGTGGTCCGGTCGGCAAGACGGACGACGTATTCACCGGTCTTCATGTCAAAGCCGCCAAAGCCGTTCCAGAAGGCCAGGTCATTGCCGTCTGTTTTCAGACGGCGCTTGCCCACCAGCTGCGTCGGTGCCGGCGCGATGCTGCGCATCTCGTCAAGGCCGGTATCGCCGGTCGCCAGAGCCTTGCCGGCCGGTATGGCGGCAACCGGCTGAAGGTCGGCGGACAGTTCCTCCGTGCGCTTCAGTTGTTCAACCAGCGTGCCGTTCTGCGCGTGCATGACAATGCGGGCAGAGGCGAGCAGCGTGTTGTAGCTCGCGTCGCTCATCTGGTCCTTGCGCACGGTGAAGATGTGGACGCGCGGGCCATACTGGCCGCCGCGGTTGCGGCTGTTCTCGCAGATCGCTTCGAGCCCGCGCTGGAAGTCCTGGGCGTAGGAGAAGGAGCGTTCGTTGATGACGACGACGTCAACCACAAGCCCCTTTGCCCGCCAGTATTCCTGCGCCTTCAGGACGTTCTTCAGCGTGTCCATGTCGGCTTCGTCATCAATGCGCAGGGCAAGGATGGGAAAGTCGCCGGAGATCGACATCGGCCAGAGGTCGGACTGGCTGCCAAGGCCGGAAGCGATGCTTTCGGCGGGCATGCGCAGGGCCTTGTCCGGATAGATCAGGCTGGTGGCGACGCGCTGGAAATCGGCCGCCTCGTCCGGATTGATCTCGATATGGTGCAGCCGCACCTGCGAGCTTGTCCAGGACAGCGAGAATTCGCGGGCAAAGCAGTCAGGATGGCGGAAGCGGGAAACAACCTCCTCCAGCTCGTGCCGGTCGGGGCCGACAAGGGTCCAGAAAACCAGCGTGACGCGCTTGTGCGCGGGAACGCGGACACGGCAGCGCAGCGACGCGATGGGGTCCAGCACAAAGCCCTGGCTGCCGTTGAGGGTTACGCCCTCGTCGAAGGCAACCGGGTTGCGCAGGTTGCGGCCCCGGCCGATGAAGGCCCGGCGGTCGGTTTCCGCCTGGATTTCACGCATGGCGCCCGATCCGTCCGTGACCACGTGCGCCACGTGAATATCGGGTTCGTTGCTGCCGCGCTTGCGGCGGGTGGCGTAGATCGTGTCGCCGCGCGGAACGATCTCGGTTTCCACGAACATCTTGGCGAATGCCGGATGTGCCGTGTCCGTATCGTCTGCGGTCAGAACCAGTTCGGCATAGGAGGTCACTTCAATGATCCGGTCTTTCGTGCCGGTATTGGTGATGATGATGCGGCGGCCTTCGCCGTCGGAATCCGAAGCGACGATGGTTTCCACCGTCGACTGGATCGTGCCGTTTTCCTTGACGAACTCGGCCTTGTAGTCGGCGAAGATGGTTGTGCTCTTTTCGCCGGCTGCCCGCACGGGATCGCCGGTTGCCGACCACCATTCACCGCTGTCGAGATCGCGCAGGAACAGGAATGTTCCATAGCCGCTTTCCAGCGGATCCGGCTGGAAGCGGGTGATCGCCAGGCCATTCCAGCGGCTGTAGCCGCCGCCATTGGCGGTGACCATGACCGAGTAGTGGCCGTTCGACATGATCTGCGTGGCACGCGGAGCGGAAAGCGGGTTCTTGATGAAGCGGATGGAGGCCGTTTCTTCGCCGCTTTCCACGGCCTTGCGCATCGGATTGTCGGCCTTGGCCTGCAGGACAGGGATTTCGCGCGGTGCCTTTTCCTGCAGCAGCAGTTCGGCGGCTTCGATGACGGGATCCGAGTGGAAACGGTCGCGCATGCGGCCTTCGAACACGACATTGTTGACGGCAACGATCGACATGCCGTGATGGTGCGCCATGTAGTTGCGCACGATGGCATATTCCTCGTCTTCGCGCACGCGGGAGCGGGTGAAGTCGACGGCATCATAGAAACCGTACTGACCGAGCGCACCCATCGCGCGCAGGCGTTTCAGATTGGCCACGGCTTCCGCCGGGCGATACTGGCTCGCCATGATGCTGGCATAGGGCGCGACCACATAGTTTTTGGACAGGCCGCGTTTCAGTCCCAGCGTCGGGACGCCGAAATTGGTGTACTGGTAGTTCATCTCCGGATCGCGCGCATTGTACGCGGCTTCGGAAATGCCCCACGGCAGGCCCTTGGAATCACCGTATTCGATCTGGCGCTGGACGATCAGCTTGTTGGTCTGATCCAGCATCGAGCCCAGCGGTTCGATCATGACCAGCGGCGGCATGAGATATTCGAACATGGAGCCCGACCAGGAGATCAGCGCACCACGCCAGCCAACCGGCACCAGGAGACGGCCGAGGCGGAACCAGTGATCGACCGGGATATCGCCCTTGGCGATGGCAAACAGGCTGGCAAGACGCGCTTCCGAAGCGAGAAGATCGTAGCAGCTTGCATCGAGTTCGTTGGTATCGACGCGGAAGCCGATCGACAGCAGGCGCCGTTCCTTGCGTTCAAGGAAGGTGAAGTCGGTGTCGAAGGCCAGTTGGCGGGCGCGGGTGGCCAGCGAAACCAGCCGCTCGCGCAGGCTGTCGGTTCCCTCGTGGGTGCCGATGGCGTCATCCGTATGGGCCTGGCAGGTCTTGACCAGAATCAGCGCCCAGCCGTTTGCGGTGGTGCTGAGCGGGCTTTCGAGTTCGCCGTGCAGTTCTTCCGTCAGACGCTGGATGTCACCGGCGAACAGCGAAAGGTTGATGGTGCGCAGCGATGCCGTTTCCGGCTCTTCCTTGATGGTCGTGATGGCCCGGCGGAAATTAGCCACCCGCTCATCCAGGCGGCGGCGCAGGGGCCGCAGGACGCGGCGTTCATCGGGAATGTCGTTGATCGCCTCTTCAAGAATATCGCTGACATCGAGAATGCCGTCGAGATCGCTTTGCAGATAGACGGATGGGGCCTCCGCCCATTTTTCCAGCGCGGAAGACAGTGCCACCAGATGGCCGGCAAGATTGCCGCTGTCCACCGACGAGACGTAAAGCGGCAGGAGCGGGCGCAGCGTGGTTGTTTCGTACCAGTTGTAGAGATGGCCGCGATACTTCTCCATCTTTTCCAGCGTGGAGAGCGTGTCGTCGATACGGGTCAGCGTCTCGTTGAAGCCGATCCAGCCGAAATCCCGGGCCGCCACGGTCGACAGCAGGTACATGCCGATATTGGTCGGCGATGTGCGCGTGGCGATAACCGGATGCGGGTCCTCCTGGAAATTATCAGGCGGAATGAAATTCTGTTCCTTGGTGACGAACGTATCGTAGTAGTGCCAGGTGCGGCGGGCGAAGCGGCGCAATTCGCTCTTGTCGGAAGAACGGACATTGAGATCATCGAGCGGCTTGGCCGAACGGCTGACCAGCCAGGCAATGATCGGCGAGAAGAACCAGATCACGGCAAACGGCACGGCCAGATACCAGGCACGGCTATGGGTAGCCAGCGGCAGCGCGATGGCGACGGCAGCCACGATGATCGCGGGCCACATCAGACGGGTATAATACTGCAGCGTGTCAGGGGCGCTGGCTTTCGCCTGTGCCGCCGCACGCCATTCCAGCAGGTTCTTGCGCGATATGAAGACGCGGTAGAGCGTGCGTGCAATGGCATCGGCCATCAGGCAGGCCATGTTGGCAATGAAGGTGATGCGCAGGGCGATATCGGCTGCGCCCGAGAAAATGTCGGTGAGGATCGCCTGGAAATGGCCCTTCAGCGACAGGTTCATGTTTGTCGGAACAAGATTGGTGAACAGGATCATCGTCGGGACGATGAACATGCTGAAGATCATGAAGAACTGCCACAGGGCAGCGACGCCGGGCGGTAGCAATGTCCAGCCGGCGATGGAGGCGATGATCCAGAAGACCGGCGTCAGCGAGCGGCGCAGATTGTCGGTCATCTTCCAGCGCGTGACGGCGGTCACACCCGGCTTTGTGCTGAACAGGTAGGGCAGGAGCTGCCAGTCGCCGCGCGTCCAGCGATGGTGGCGCGAGATGTCGACATTATAGCCTGTCGGATAGTCTTCAACCACCTCGACGTCACTGACGAGCGCCGCGCGGGCATAGCCGCCTTCCAGAAGATCATGGCTGAGAACGGTGTTCTCGTCGATCTTGCCGTCGAGCGCCAATTCGAAGAAATCGACATCATAGAGGCCCTTGCCGGTGAATGTCCCTTCACCCAGCACATCCTGATAAACGTCCGAGACGGCAAAGACATAGGGGTCGATACCGCGGTTGACCGAAAAGACGCGCTGCAGGAACGAGGCATCGTCACCGGTGGTCAGCGAGGGGGTGACACGCGGCTGCAGGATCGCATAGCCGCTGGTCACGCGGCCGGATTTTTCCTTGTAGATCGGGCGGTTGAGCGGATGGCTCAGCTTGCCCGCCAGGCGGTTGACCGAATCCGGCGTGAGGCGCGTATCGGAGTCGAGCGTCATCACGAATTTGATGTCGCCGGGCACTTCCTCATTGCTGGGGAAATAGGTTGTGTCCTTGTCGCCGCGCAGCAGGAGGTTCAGCTCATGCAGCTTGCCGCGCTTGCGCTCCCAGCCCATCCAGCGGCCTTCCTGCGCGTTGTACAGGCGCTTGCGGTGCAGGAGGAAGAAGCGCGGGTTGCCGCCCTGCGTATAGTGCAGATTGAGCGCAGTGACCTTTTCCCGGGCGTAGTCGAGAATGTCGAGATCGTTCTCGTTCTGCTCGACCTTGCTGTCCGCCCAGTCGGTGAGCAGGGCGAAATAGATTTCGCCACGCGGATTGGTCAGATAATGCACTTCGAGGTTGCGGATATGCTCGTCGACGGAATCGCGCGAGGTGATCAACGTCGGCACTGCGACGAGGGTTTTCGCCTCGGGGGGCAGGCCATTCTTGTATTCAAAACCGATCAGCCGTGTCGGCGGCATGAACATGGGAATGATCCAGTTGACGAAACCATTGGCGGTTTCCATCGTCGGGAACACCGCCAGGACCGTCAGCAGCAGAACCGTATCGCTCGGCAGGCCGTAACGGCGCAGCCAGTAATGGATCAGGAACAGAATACCGATGGAAATGACCGAAGCCGGAATCCACAGGCCGGCAAGGCCGAGTGTCTTGTAGAACCGGACCCAGCGCTGCAGCACGGTTGGGGTCGAGCCGCAGGTTTCTTCCAGCTCCGAGCGGCCGTCGCCGGCGAGATAATAGCCGACGTCGCGCTTGCGCTGCACCGTGACGCTCTTCTCGTCCCCCTTGGTTTCGGCGCTGTGGTGGGCGAGGTCGAGGGCGGCCTGGGTGATGTCCTGCTCGCTCTTGCCCGAGCGGCGCGCGATCTTTTCAATCGCCACGCGATAGGCATTGCGGGAATGGAAATCGAGCGCATCAAAATTGGAATGTTCGCGCAGCACCGCATCGACGCCGCTGACCGTCTCGAACCAGGTGATCCAGTCGACGTCGTCGATAGCCTTCAGGCTGCGGATGAGGTTGCCCATGGTCACGCCGCCGGTGGACTGGCGCGTATGTTCCTGGATGATGGCGTCTTCGGCGTCGCTGCCGTTCTTTTCCAGCTCTTCCTCAAGCCAGGCGACAGCCGCACCGGAATGCATGGCGCCGCCGCGCAGGCGGTAAAGCAGATGGGTGGCGAAGGTGCTGTCGCGTGCGGCAGTGGTGTACTGCGCCAGAAGCTGCGGCAGGGTATCCTTGTCGGCATTCAGCGTGATTTCGTCGGCAACGCTGTTGGCATAGGCGCGCATGCGCCGCGCCCGTTCGACGCGCAGCGACAGCCGGCGGGCGTTTTCGATGAGAATGAAGCGCACGGCGGAGGGCAGGGCCCAGAGTTCGCCGATATGCAGGGGCGCAACCGTCTGGAATCCTTCGACCACCGCTGTCAGGCTGTTGAGCGAGAACTGGCTGTCCGTATGGGCCGCATAGAGCCAGGCCAGCGCCATGACGCGCGGGATTTCCGGCTTGCCGGCCAGCGGCGGCAGCTGGCGGAAAAACTTCTTCGGAAGATCGCGCTCCACCTGCTGGATGTTCTGGTCGACGAGGTAGTAATTGTCGAGGAGCCACTGGGCCGCCGGAGTAATCGTCTCGCCCTTGCGTGCAGCCGCGTCGGAGGAGCGATAGGAATGGAGGATCAATCGGGCATTTTCAACCGTGCGCTGTTCGAACACCATCGGTTCGTAGTCGGGCAGGCGGATATCTTCTCCGCGCGCCACGCGCGCGCCCAGGTCCCGCAGGTCGTCAATGGATTTGTAATGGGCTCTGATTGGATTGGGTTGGACCGAAAAAATCTGACCAACGGCATTCTTCTGTGGTGTGAAAGATTTAAAAAAAGACAGTAGGGCCATTTGCCTTCGTTTCGGTTGTGAAGAAAAAATCTTCAGGGCTGCAACACAGACGATAATAACGGGTCGACCGACCCATGGAGAAGTTTACGATCTAATCGGGTACGATCAACTAAGCTACCACCACTTTCATCCTTGCCGATCAGTTTTGATGAAAATGAGTCAGATTGCCATTTGTTTATCTTAAGCAATTCGTAGCGGGCTGCACAGAGGCACAGTGCGCAAACTCCTTTGCAGCTGTTTGCGAACGGGCATGGGCTTTGTGAACAGACTGTTTCTGTTCTGGTGAACAAGCATATGACGGCCGGGCAGCAAAAAGCCGGAGCTCATGGAACTCCGGCTTCGGGGGCAAGGGCCGAAAGGGTCAGGCCTGCGGAAAGACCCGCCAATGCTTCGGCCGAAAGGCGACGCGGCTCTTTTCCCGGGCCGGATGATCGGCCGGAATTTCAATCTCGACGCGTTCCGCCGCGCCGCCGATTTCGAGTTCCACGCGCCTTGTCGCACCGACACGGCGGCTGGCAATGACGGTTCCGGCAATGCAGCCGCCGCAGCCGTCGATCAGCTCGACATCGTGCGGACGGAAAAAAAGCGTGGCGTTGCCGTCGGGTGCATCGCTTTTCAGGCCGAGTGTGCGGTCCGCAAGCCATACCTCGCCATTGTCGATGCGCACGGTCAGCGAACTTGATTCGCCGATGAAGCCATAGACAAACGGCGAATTGGGCGTGTCATAAACCTGATCCGGCGTTCCGATCTGCTCGATCTTGCCCTGGCTCATCACCACCACGCGGTCGGCGAGCTCCAGGGCTTCGTCCTGGTCATGGGTCACGAAAACAGTCGTGTGCATGGTCTTGTCGTGAATTTCCCGCAGCCAGCGGCGCAGCTCCTTGCGCACTTTCGCATCCAATGCGCCGAACGGTTCGTCGAGCAGCAACACGCGCGGTTCGATGGCCATGGCGCGGGCAAGGGCAACGCGCTGGCGCTGGCCGCCGGAAAGCTGGGCGGGATAGCGCTTTTCCAGGCCGCCGAGCTGGACGAAATCGAGCAGCTCGGACGAACGGCGGCGGATTTCCTCATTGCTCGGCCGGCTGGCGGAGGGGCGAACCTTGAGCCCGAAGCCGACATTATCGATCACGGTCATATGGCGGAACAGGGCGTAGTGCTGGAACACGAAACCGACATTGCGCTCCTGCACGGATTTGAGCGATGCATCCTCGTCGCCGAAAAACACCTTGCCTTCGGTCGGGGTTTCCAGCCCGGCGATCAGGCGCAGAAGCGTCGTCTTGCCGGAACCCGAGGGGCCGAGCAGTGCAATCAGTTCACCCGAATTGATATCGAGCGATACGTCGTGCAACGCCGGGAAGCGATCGAATTCCTTGCGCACACCACTTACGCGAACGTCCATGTTTATTCCTCTCAGTGTCCGCCATTGGCTGCCAGTTCCGCACCGTATCTCAACTCCAGCAGGGTCTTGAGAACGAGCGTCACCAGCGCCAGAAGCGCCAGAAGCGAAGCCACCGCAAAAGCAGCGACCGTATTGAATTCATTATAGAGAATTTCGACCTGCAGCGGCATCGTGTTGGTCAGGCCGCGAATATGGCCTGAAACGACGGATACCGCGCCAAACTCCCCCATGGCCCGGGCGTTGCACAAAAGCACACCGTAGAGCAAGCCCCATTTGATGTTGGGGAGGGTGACATGCCAGAAGGTCTGCCAGCCGTTCGCCCCGAGGGAAAGCGCCGCTTCCTCGTCGGTCGTGCCTTGCTCCTGCATCAGCGGGATGAGTTCGCGTGCAACGAAGGGAAATGTCACGAACACCGTTGCGAGCACGATGCCGGGAACGGCGAACAGGATCTCGATTCCCTGTGATTTGAGCCAGGGGCCGAGTGCGCTGTGCGTGCTGAACAAAAGCACGTAGACGAGACCCGATATTACAGGGGAAACCGAGAACGGCAGGTCGATCAGCGTCGTCAGGAATGCCTTTCCCTTGAACTCGAACTTGGCAATGGTCCAGGCCGCCACCACCCCGAAGACGAGATTGAGCGGAACGGCAATGGCCGCCACCAGAAGGGTCAGCCGGATCGCGGCGAGCGCATCATGGTCGGCGAAGGCTGCGAGGTAGGCGGCGGGGCCCTTGCGGAAGGCCTCGAAGAAAACCGCGATCAGGGGCAGAAGCAGGAACAGGCCGAGAAAGACCAGCGCCACGCCGACGAGGATGAAACGCGCCGTGCGGCTCTCGGTGGTTGCGGGATGCCAGACATTGGATGCGGCTTCCGGCGGTTGCGGCAACTCATGTCGCATAGCCATACCTCCTGCGGCTCCAGGCCTGGATCAGATTGATGACGAAGAGCATCGTGAACGAAATCAGAAGCATGATGGCGGCGATGGCCGTTGCGCCGGTATAGTCGAACTCTTCCAGGCGAATGACGATCAGCAGCGGTGCGATTTCCGAGATATAGGGAAGGTTCCCGGCAATGAAGATCACCGAACCATACTCGCCGACCGCGCGGGCGAAGGCGAGGGCAAAGCCAGTGAGGATTGCCGGGGTCAGGCCGGGCAGCAGCACGCGCGAGATGGTCTGGAAGCGGGTCGCGCCGAGGGTGGCCGCCGCTTCCTCCACTTCCTTGCGGATTTCTTCCATGACCGGCTGCACCGTGCGCACGACAAAGGGCAATCCGATGAAGATCAGCGCGATGGTGATACCGACAGGCGTGAAGGCAACCTTGATGCCCAGCGGATCGAGCCAGCGGCCGATCCAGCCATTCTTCGAATAGAGGGCTGTCAGGGCAATGCCGGCAACGGCGGTGGGCAGGGCGAAGGGCAGATCGACGATGGCATCGATGATCCGGCGGCCGGGAAAGCGGTAGCGCACCAGAACCCACGCAACGATAACGCCGAACACGACATTGATCAGGGCGGCGATCAGCGATGTGCCGAAGCTGATTTTCAAGGCGTTCAACGTGCGCGCGTCCGTCGCGACGTGCCACATGCCGCCCCAGCCCAGCGAGGCGGAGCGCCAGACCAGTCCAGTCAGCGGAATAAGGACGATGAGGGTCAGGTAGGCAAGAGTGAAGCCGAGCGTCATTCCGAACCCTGGAATAACACTCGGCCTCTTAAACCGCCAACCTGCCTTGGCAAGGTTGGAGATCATGCTGTTACTTTTTCGGCTTGTAAATCTGGTCAAACGTTCCGCCATCTCCGAAGTGATAGGGCTGTGCTTTTGCCCACCCGCCGAAGATTGGATCATCGATTGTCACCAGTTTCAACTCCGGCAGTTTTTTCAGGAGATCCGCCGATACCAGCTTGGGCTCGGAAGGGCGATAAAAGTGCTTCGCTGCAATGGTCTGGCCTTCTGCCGAGTAGAGATACTGGAGATAGGCTTCAGCCACCTTGCGGGTGCCCTTGGCATCGACATTGCCGTCGACAACGGCAACGGGCGGCTCGGCAAGGATGGATTGCGGCGGCACGACAATGTCGAATTTGTCGGCGCCGAATTCATCGGAGGCAAGATAGGCTTCGTTTTCCCAGGCGAGCAGCACGTCGCCAAGCTCACGCTGGGCAAAGGTCGTGGTCGACCCGCGTGCGCCCGAGTCAAGCACCGGGACATGCTGGAACAGATTGCCGATATAGTCCTTGATCTTGGCTTCGTCGCCGCCGTATTGGCCATTGGCCCAGGCCCAGGCCGCAAGATAATTCCAGCGTGCCCCGCCGGATGTCTTGGGGTTAGGCGTGATGACTTCGACCCCATCCTTGATGAGATCGCCCCAGTCCTTGATGCCCTTCGGATTGCCCTTGCGGACCAGGAAGACGATGGTTGACGTATACGGTGCGGAATTGTGCGGATATTTCGTGCGCCAGTCAGGATTGATCTTTTTCGTTGCCTTGGCGATGGCGGAGATGTCGCTTTCAAGCGCCAGCGTCACCACATCGGCGTCGAGCCCGTCAATCACCGAACGGGCCTGCGCGCCAGACCCGCCATGCGATGTCTGGATGGTCAGCGTTTCCCCGGTATCCGCCTTCCATTTCGCCGCAAAAGCCGCGTTATAGTCCTTGTAGAGCTCGCGGGTCGGGTCATACGAGACGTTCAGCAGCGTCGTATCCGCATGGGCGGCAGACAGCGATTGAAAGGAAACTGTTGCGGCGAATAAAGCAGCCGCAAGCGATAGGGATATACGGGAATGTTTCATGCCTGCCTCCGTGTAGTGTGACCTAAAGCGTAGCAGAGCGCCCCGCAGAGCGGGCGTTGGAAAGAATTCCTTTTATATCGATAAATTAGAAAATTCTACCTGAATACCATAGTCTACAGAAATGGTAGTCTATTCCGGATCGGTGGTGGAATTTGACCGCAGCAGGATTCTTTCATGGCGGCGAGGAAGTGGTACCGGCCTGCGGCCGGTACCGGGCTGGAGGCCCTTATTTGCGGATCAGCAGGTCAACCGGCGTGATCTCTGCGACTTCGGTGTACGTGGTGGTCACTGTCCTGGCTTCGATCGAGGTGCGCACTGTGAGTGGCGTGACAAAGATCGCCAGTGTCAGCAATGCGGTGGCGGCGATTGAAAGACGTCGTTCCATGCGTGCGTTGATGATCATTGGTTTTCCCCTTCGTCCTAGTGGTATTTTGCCCGCAGCGGGCGGGAAATGATGTCGTCAATGGCAAATTTAGGGATCGGCAAAAGCACCTGATCCAGCTCGGCGAGCGTTTCGGCAAAACCGATGGCTGCATTCTCAACCTCTTCCTGGCGGGAGGGGCATGCCATGGCATTGAGGCAGGTTCGTGCCGCAAGCATGTCGCAATTTTGAAGTCCGGCGATCAGCCCCAAAGTCAGGCATTCTTCCTTGCACACGTGATGCGAGCCGAATGGAAATGTCTTCAGCGGGCACAGGGCGCAGTGGCGCAAGGTGCGGATGAAGAACGAGAGTTCCGACAGGGCGCGGTTGCCTGCACGGCTGCCGAGAATTTCGCTGTACAGGCCAAACGCCATTTCCCAGGCGATCACCGAACCGGTTTCAAAACCGGCAGTCCACCGGCGATAGCCTTCCAGCACGAGCTTCTCCGGAGCCCGGTCGAAATAGCAGCCTGTCCCTTGCCCTGCTTCAGATGCGCGTGGATACATGCCCACTCCCATCCTGTTCATTGTTGCGGCATGGGCGGGCAACGGGCTGCGTCAGCCGGTTCAGGCCGGGTGCGGGACGTGGAAGCTGCGCATGCAGCATGAAAACCACGCGCAGGCGTGGCAGAAAAAGACCTATCATAGGGTCCTCCAATCGAACGGGTTCAAGGCCCAGACATCAAAGGTATGCACTCGTGTGCTTGTGCATAAAGGCAATGACTTATTCCAAAGTCAAATGATAATTTTCGAAAAGCATGAAAAATATCAATAGCTTAGAATGATTCTAGGAAATTATGAGTTTTTTAGTAGACAATTGTTCTGGCAAGCTGACAAATCATCGCACCCCGAGGGCGCGCGAAGGTCTATTCCTTGCGTCATCAAGCCGAATGTCTTCTAGAGCTGTGTGACCATGCGGTGCGAGGCGGGGTGGATCATCCGCACGAATGTGATCGGCTTCTGCGGCACGAAGGTGACGCGTTCCACGATGAACACGGCGTCCTTTTCGCTGACACGGAGAATATCAGCCTCCTGTGCGCTCGCCACGCCGGCGTGAAAGACGATCTCGGCCTGCGAGAACGGTGAGTGGGTCACCAGCCATTCGTTCGGGCTGATGGTCTCGAATGTCTCGCCGCGAATGGAAGGCACCGCATCGAGATTGATCCAGCGATCCTCATATTGATACGGCTTGCCGTCGGAGAGGTGCAGGCAGCGCACGTGCAGCATGTCCTTGGCCTTGGCGAGGCCCATGCGGCGGGCAACATCTCCCGGTGCTTTTTCCACCTGGTTGGAAAGCAGCCTGAACTGGTAGGCGCCGCCCTTTGTCTCGATTTCCTGCCGGACGATGGGAATGACAAAGCGCGCTTCCCGCATCGGGTGCAGGGCTACCCGGGTTCCGGCCTTGCGCTTGCGCACGAGGACGCCGCCCCGCGCCAGTTCCTGCAAGGCGCGGTTGACCGTGGCGCGGGCGCAGCCGAATTCAATGGACAGCACTTCCTCTCCGGGAATCAGTGCACCGGGTGCCCAGACCCGCTCGGCGATGCGCCGGGCCATTTCCGCTTTGATGGCATGGAAGGATTTTCGCGCTGTTGCCGTCACACCCGCTCCAGAACCGACGCAAGCCGCGTCTTGTAGGTTGCAAAGATTTGTTCCCGCGCGTGGTGGCGTCCCTCGTGCACCACATGACGGCCCGCCGACCACACATCGGTCACCGCGTGTCTGTCGCCTGCAAAAATCCAGCCGTCAAGCAACCGGTCACCCCGGAGGCCGAGGATCGCGGGATTATCGGCATCGAGTGCAACCATGTCGGCCCATTGTCCAACGGCAAGACTGCCGCCATTGCGGCCCAATGCCTGCATTCCGCCCGCAAGCGCGGTGTCATAGAGCGTACGGCCGTTGGATTTGCCGTCGACGGAAAGCGTGACCCGAGAGACATCGCGCAAACGCTGGCTGTATTCGAGTTGCCGTAGTTCCTCCGATGGTGAAATGCGGATGTTGGAATCCGATCCCGTACCGAACCGTCCGCCCGCACCCAGGTAGCGCACGCCATCAAAAATGCCATCGCCGAGGCTTGCCTCGGTCAGCGGGCAGAGGCCGACCACCGCGCCGCTGGCAGCAACGCGCAAGGTCTCTTCCGGTGTCATGTGCGTCGAATGAATGAGGCACCAGCGCTCATTGACGGGCAGATGGTCCAGCAGCCAGCTCATGGAGCGCTGGCCATAGGCCGCCTGGACTTCTGCCAGCTCCGGCAGCTGTTCGGCGATGTGGATGTGGAAGGGCATGGCGGCAAACCGGCGCTCCAGCTCCAGAAGGTCGCGTTCGCTGACGGCGCGGATCGAATGCGGTGCGACGCCGAAACCCGCATCGGGACCTGTTTGCCGCGCGGCCTTTTGCGCGGCCTGCGCCAGTTTGGAAAAGCGCTCGACATCATTGCCGAAACGCAATTGCCCGCCCGCCAGCGTGCGTCCGTCAACGCCGCCCTGTGCATAGGCAACCGGCAGCAATGTCAGGCCGATACCGCTCGCACTGGCGGCAGCGGCGATGCGCTCCGACAATTCGCCGAGGCTGGCATAGGGGGTGCCGCCCGGCTGGTGATGGACATAGTGAAATTCGGCCACGCTGGAATAGCCGGATTCGAGCATTTCGACGAATGCGAAGGCGGCGATCGCTTCGATGTCATCCGGATCGAGAATATCGAGGAAGCGGTACATGATCTCGCGCCACGTCCAGAAGCTGTCGCGGCCCGCCGGGCTGCGCGCTTCGGAAAGGCCGGCCATGGCCCGCTGGAATGTGTGGCTGTGCAGATTGGCCTGTGCCGGGAGAAGAACAGCGGTGCGATGACTGTCAGCGGGCGCAGTGCTGTTTGCGTCCACCGACACGATCTGCCCGCTCGCGCCGATCTGCACGAGGACGTCGCGTTCCCAGCCTTTTTCCGTGAGGGCCGTGCTCGCAAAAACAGATTTTTTGGCTTCGCTCATTTCTTCTCTCATCCCCGGATTGACATAATATGTATATACATAATAACGTCATGAGCAAGCACTAATGGGGATGGTATCAAGGCCGATGAGAAAAATTCTGTCCGGATTGAGGATCGCGACGCTGGAGAATACCGGTGCGCCCTATGGCCTGATCGACGCGGGTGCGATCGGCATTGAAGGGGATCGTATTTCCTGGGTTGGCACCGCTGTTCCGGATGACTGGAAAGCTGTCGAGGTGCAGGATTTCGGCGGCCGGCTGGCGACGCCGGCATTGATCGACTGCCACACTCATCTGGTTTTCGGCGGCAACCGCGCCCGCGAGTTTGAAATGCGCCTCGAGGGCGCCAGCTATGAGGAAATCGCCCGGGCTGGCGGCGGCATTGTTTCCTCGGTGAAATCGACCAATGGTCTATCGGAAGATGAACTTGTCGCGCAAAGCCTGCCGCGGCTTGACACCCTGCTGGCGGAGGGCATTTCCACCGTTGAAGTCAAATCCGGCTACGGCCTCAACATCGAGGCGGAGCTGAAAATGCTGCGGGTGGCGCGCCGCCTCGGCACGCTGCGTCCCGTGCGCATCCGCACCAGCTATCTCGCTGCCCATGCGGTGCCGCCGGAATATCGCGGCCGCGCGGATGATTATATCAGCGAAGTTGTGCTGCCGGGTCTCGACGCCGCCCATGCGGAAGGTCTGGTCGATGCGGTCGACGGCTTTTGCGAAGGTATTGCCTTCTCGCCGGCCCAGATCACGCGTGTGTTTGACCGGGCGAAAGCTCTTGGCATTCCGGTCAAGCTGCATGCGGAACAGCTGTCCAATCTCGGCGGTGCCAAGCTTGCCGCATCCTATGGTGCACTGTCTGCCGATCATCTTGAATATCTCGACGAAGACGGCGCCAGGGCCATGGCCGCCGCAGGCACGGTTGCGGTGCTTTTGCCGGGTGCCTTCTATGCATTGCGGGAAGAACAGGCGCCACCGGTCAAAGCCCTGCGCGACGCCGGTGCCCGCATCGCCATCGCCACGGACTGCAACCCCGGTACATCGCCGCTGACATCGCTGCTCCTGACCATGAACATGGCCTGCACCCTGTTCCGCCTGACCGCCGAGGAAGCGCTGGCGGGTGCAACCCGCGAGGCAGCGCATGCGCTGGGATTGCAGGATGACATTGGCACCATCACTCCCGGCAAACGCGCCGAAATCGCCATCTGGAACGCCGCCCAGCCCGCAGAACTCTGCTACCGCATCGGTTTCAATCCCCTCCACCAGCTCATCTTGAAGGCTTGACCATGACTGTCGTCCTCCACCCCGGTTCCGTTCCTCTGGCTGAACTGGAAAAAATCTATTGGCAGGGCACGCCTGTCCGGCTCGATGCATCGTTTCATAAGGGGATTGCAGCCGCAGCTGCGCGCATCGCCGAAATCGCAGCCGGCAGCGCGCCGGTCTATGGCATCAACACCGGCTTCGGCAAGCTTGCTTCGATCCGCATCGACGCCGCCGATGTGGGGACGCTCCAGCGCAATCTGATCCTGTCGCATTGCTGCGGTGTCGGCAATGCGCTGCCGGAAAACATTGTCCGCCTGATCATGGCCCTGAAGCTGATCTCGCTCGGCCGCGGTGCTTCGGGCGTGCGCCCGGAACTGATCAGCCTTATCGAAGCGATGCTGGCCAAAGGCGTCATTCCTGTCATTCCCGAGAAAGGCTCCGTGGGCGCTTCCGGCGATCTGGCGCCGCTGGCGCATATGGCGGCGGCAATGATCGGCGAGGGCGATGTGGTGTTCGGTGGCAAGCAGATGCCGGCCGGAGAGGGGCTTGCCAAGGCAGGCCTGAAGCCGGTGGTACTTGCCGCCAAGGAAGGGCTTGCGCTCATCAACGGCACGCAGGTTTCAACGGCGCTGGCGCTCGCGGGCCTGTTCCGGGCGCATCGCTCTGCACAGTCGGCACTGATCACGGGGGCCCTGTCCACCGATGCGGCGATGGGTTCCTCCGCGCCGTTCCACCCCGATATTCACACCCTGCGCGGCCATCGCGGCCAGATCGATACGGGCGCCGCGCTTCGCCGCCTGCTCGAAAATTCGCCGATCCGCGAAAGCCATATCGAAGGCGACGAACGCGTTCAGGACCCCTACTGCATCCGCTGCCAGCCCCAGGTCGACGGCGCCTGCCTCGATCTGCTGCGTATGGCGGCGCGGACGCTGGAAATCGAAGCCAATGCGGTCACCGACAATCCGCTGGTTCTCAGCGATGGCTCGGTGGTATCGGGCGGCAACTTCCATGCGGAACCCGTTGCTTTCGCCGCCGATCAGATTGCGCTTGCCATCTGCGAAATCGGCTCGATCGCCCAGCGCCGCATCGCACTACTGGTCGATCCGGCATTGAGCTACGGCCTGCCCGCTTTCCTTGCCCGCAAACCGGGTTTGAATTCCGGCCTGATGATCGCCGAGGTCACCTCGGCAGCGCTCATGTCGGAAAACAAGCAGATGTCGCATCCGGCGTCCGTTGATTCCACGCCGACCTCGGCCAATCAGGAAGACCACGTGTCCATGGCCTGCCACGGCGCGCGCCGCCTGTTGCAGATGACGGACAATCTGTTCTCCATCATCGGTATCGAGGCATTGACCGCCGCGCAGGGCATCGACCTGCGCAGCCCGCTGCAGACCAGCCCGGAACTCACCCGCGCGCATGCCGCGATCCGTTCCGTCGTGCCGACGCTGGACGAGGACCGCTACATGGCGCCGGACCTGAAGGCCGTGTCCGATCTCATTGGTTCCGGGACGCTCAATGCCGCCATCTCCCCCGACATCCTCCCAGCACTGGATACCGGCCTATGAGTGTTGTTGACGTCAAGCAGGGGGCGTCCCCGGTCATTCTTGGCCTGCCGCACACCGGCACCGAGATTCCGGCCGATATCTGGGCACGGCTGAACGAGAACGGTCAGCTGCTGGCCGATACGGACTGGCATATCCATACGCTTTATGACGGGCTTCTGCCGGAAGCGACGACCGTTCGTGCCACCTTCCACCGTTATGTGATCGATGCCAACCGCGATCCGGAAGGCGTCAGCCTCTATCCCGGACAGAACACCACTGGCCTCATCCCGGAAACGGATTTCGACGGCAGGGCGATCTGGCGTGACGGCGAAAAACCCGCTGCCGCCGATACGCAAAAACGGCTTGAGCATTTCCACAAGCCCTATCACGCCGCCCTGGCGGCGGAGATCAAGCGCGTGCAGGACATTCACGGCCTCGCCATTCTCTATGATTGCCACTCCATCCGCTCGCACATCCCGTTTCTGTTTCAGGGCAAGCTGCCGGATTTCAACATCGGCACCAATCAGGGCGCGAGCTGTGCCCCGGAGGTGGCGGCAGCCACCGGCCGGTTTGCCTTTGCCGCACCGGGTTACGACGGCGTGATGAACGGACGCTTCAAGGGCGGCTGGACCACGCGCCACTACGGCAAGCCGGAAAAGGGTGTGCATGCCATCCAGATGGAGCTGGCGCAATCCACCCATCTGCAGACCGAAGCGCCTCCCTTTGCCTATGACGAGACGAAGGCCGAGCGCCTGCGCAAGCATCTCAAGGACATTCTCGAAAATCTCGAACAAACCGCCTTCAAGCTCGGGAGCTTAAAATGAACAATCCACGTCACAATATCCGTGAAATCCGCAGCCCCCGCGGACCGGAACTCAATACCAAATCCTGGATGACAGAAGCGCCCCTGCGCATGCTGATGAACAATCTTGATCCGGATGTGGCCGAAAATCCCAATGAACTGGTGGTCTATGGCGGCATCGGCCGCGCCACCCGTACATGGGACGATTTCGACAAGATCGTCGCGACCCTGAAGACCTTGAACGAGGACGAGACCCTGCTGGTGCAGTCCGGCAAGCCGGTCGGCGTGTTCCGCACCCATGCGGATGCGCCGCGCGTCCTCATCGCCAATTCCAACCTCGTTCCTCATTGGGCGACATGGGATCATTTCAACGAACTGGATAAGAAGGGCCTGGCCATGTACGGCCAGATGACCGCCGGTTCGTGGATCTATATCGGCACGCAGGGCATCGTGCAGGGCACCTACGAGACCTTCGTCGAGGCGGGCCGCCAGAATTACGGCGGGAAATTCAAAGGGAAGGTGGTTTTTCCCGGCGGCCTTGGCGGGAAGGGGGGCGCGGCGCCGCCGGCCGCCGGTGGCCGGCCGGGCGGCGCGGTCGCTGGTGCCGGTGGCGATCGCCGCGGCGGGGATGCCGGGCTTCGAGAAAAAACCCACGCCGACCCAACTGGTGCAGCCGTTGATCAAAGAGTTCTCGATCGCCGGCGGACGCCTGGTCGAGAACGAGGACGGCGGCCTGGTGCTGTCGGGCACGGTCAAGGACGCGGCCACGCGCGAGATGATCCGCAAGCGTCTGATCACCGATGAGGTCGAGGCGCGGCTGGAACTGCGCACCGGCGACGACATCGCCGGCGACGTGCGCGAAGTGCTGCGCAGCCAGGGCCTGACCACGCAGACGCGTTATCTGGGCGACGGCGATGTCGAAGTCAGCGGCCACTTCGCCGACCCCTCGCTGTTCTCGCGCGCGATTGCCTCGCGCGCGATGCAGGACGTGGCCGGGGTGCGCCGGGTGATCAAGCGCGACCTCGACGCGAGCCCGGTCGCCGCTGGCCCTGCGGTGGCCGCGCCGGAGGAGCCGAAGAAGACGCTGCCGACCGAGCCGACCCGGATCGTCCAGATCTTGCG
>OIER01000054.1_pt1 | contig 142167 bp, 130 predicted proteins | sample 1581801 | NCBI WGS metagenome assembly OIER01 (sample SAMN03281006, study PRJEB24777) | human gut metagenome | isolation source: fecal sample PR165 from 1 month old male Malay infant, vaginally delivered... | reverse complement strand
CGGGTGGCTGGCGCGGCGGGCGCTGGGCCACGGCGGGTGGCGACGCCCATTAGGTCGGCCATCCCATGGCGCGGGGTTATGTGCCCGCCGAGCTTGCCGACAACGAGAATGCCGGGCTGTTCGAGATCGAGATTTTGGGTCTTCGCCGCGCCGCCCGCATCAACATCGAGCCGCCCTTCGATCCATCCGGTGCCAAAATGCGCGGGTGACTGGATCGCTGCAGAATCTGTGGTGCGTGGATCTAAACAGCCACACCCTCAAACGCCGAGACAAAGGGCAGGCCCTTGCGCCTGCCCGTCCAGCCCACGACGATGAGGGCACTGGCGGCCTCATGATGGCGCTGGGCGAGCGCCCACGACTTGCAGTCGATCGCGGCGACATCGGCACGGCCTGACGCCACCGCTTCGATGGACAGGCGGTGGCCGCCCGTCTCGACAAGCCGCGCGAACAGGTCGAACCCCTCGCCCCGCAGCGCCAGGTCGCGCTCGATGGCGAGATAGCCCGACATGGAATCAGGACTGTTGAAGGCAAGACGCTTGCCGCGCAGGCGATCCACCGGCAGGACCGGTTCGCCGCCGCGCGGTGCCGGAACCGCCAGTCCCTCGCCCCGGCGCATGACAAGCGCGCTGGAATAGAACGCCTCGTCGCCGCCCGCCACGCCGGAATAGTCGTCCTGCCCCGCCACATGCACATGGGCGGCAAGGCCGAGCTCCATCGGCCCCCAGCACGTCTGGGCGAGCAGGAGCGCCGGATGGCGCCACAGCGTCGGCAGATCAAGTTCATCCGGCGGCAGTGTCGCGGGATCGGGCGCAATCGCCGCGCCCGAGGCATCGCGGATACCGCCGGGAACGGGCGGCAGGTCGCCGTTGCGCCGCGTCAGGTAATCCGGCGCATCGAATCCCGTTGCCCGCAGCCTGTCGCGCAGGACAAGCCACTGCGCATCCACTTCGGCGCGGCGTTCCGGCCAATCATACATCGGCAAGGCTGCAATAGGGGTCATGCGGGAATGTTACTCTGTCGGAGGCTCGGCGGGAATAGGCACGCTGGTGCCGCCCTGCAGGGAAATGCCGTGGCGGCGCGGATGGAAAGCCCGGGCCGTTGCCGGTTCGCGCCTTAGCACCGGATGCACGACCTCTTCCTTGCTGCGGAAGGCATAGGCGCGCAGGATCTCGAAATAGTTGCGGAAGACATAGCCGCCATTCATGGCTTTCCATTCCTCGCGCTGCTCGCTGTAGAGCTTCGGCAGCCTGTACCACGGAACGGTTGGCCGCTTGTGATGAACGAAATGCAGGTTGTTGTTGAGGAACAGCAGCGCCAGCGGCGATTTCTCGACAATGATCGTGCGGCCATCCGGACGCTCGGACCATTGATGCTCGCAATAGGTGCGGATGGCGATGATCGACAACCCCGCATAGGCCGATGTCACGGCATAGAGCCAGAGCGGAATGCCGAACGCCAGCAACAGCGCAACCAGAACGACCAGCCCGGCAGCGTGCGACAACCAGGCATTGCGGACCTTGCGGTCGCCGCCCGAAATCAGCCTGGCCTCGCTGATGAGAAAGCCTATCACCATGAGGACCGGCCCGATGACAACCCGGCCAATGAGCGTATTGTTCCAGCGCAGCAGGGTTTTCAGAGCACCCGGCAGTTTATCCCAGTCGCCCAGCGCCCGGTAATAGCTCTCCGGATCGTCATAGGGATCGGTCAGCCGTTCATCCGCATGGTGCTTCAGGTGCAGATGCTTGTAGCGGCGATAGGGATAGAACAGGCCGAGCGGCAGGGAGACGAGAAGCTCGTTCAGCCAGCCGCTGCGTGTGGGATGTCCGTGCAGGGCTTCGTGCTGCAGCGAGGAGTGAAACGCCACCGCCACCGCCATCAGCGCCAGGGCCGCGAACGGCATGGTGGGATAGAGGTATGCTCCGGCTGCGAACCACAGTCCGTAGCAGACGAGCATCAAGCCAATGGTTGGCCATTCGATGCCGGGGTGTTTGCGTTCCCGGCTGGTTTTGTCAGTTGGTTCTGCTGTATGTGCTTCTGATTCCATGACTTTCATGGTCTCACTGTCCAAAACTGTCAGCAATGATATTATTGTGAGAAACCGTTGATTTTGCGCACCAAATCTTGCATTTGTTGTACTCAGTAAACAAAGGAGCGGGAAAATGGACAAACGCGATCTGTCACGCCTGTTTCAGGAGCGGATCAGGAGCCTGCTCAACCGCAGCGGCGACAACCAGTCATCCTTTGCGGCGGCGGTCGGCATCGACCGCTCCGCCCTCTCCCAGCTCCTGTCCGGCCAGTCCACCCGCCTGCCGCGCGTGGAAACGCTGCTCAACATTGCCGAACGTTATGCCGTGTCGCTGGACTGGCTGCTGGGCCTCAGCCAGGACGAGGGCATCATCGGCGAATTGCGCGCCAGCATGGAGATCGAGGAGGGTGTCGACGGCTTTGAGCGGACGCTGCTGGTGCGCTGGCATGCGGAAGCCTCGGGCAGCAAGATCCGCTATGTCCCGGCCCGCATTCCCGACCTCCTGCGCACTCAGGCGGTGATCGCCTACGAGACATCGCTGGTGCACCGCGACCCCGTCACCCAGATCGCCGAAACCGCGTTCCGGCTGGACTACAACCGCCAGCCCGGCACGGACATGGAAGTGTGCATGCCCTACCAGACCCTGCGCGATTTCGCCAAGGGCGGCGGCATCTGGGGCGACCTGTCCCGCGATATCCGGGAAGAACAGCTGCAGCAGATGAGCGTCCTGATCGACGAGCTCTACCCGTCCTTCCGGCTCTATCTGTTCGACGGGCGCGAGCGCTTCTCCGTGCCCTACACGGTCTTCGGCCCCTACCGCGCCGCGATCTTCGTCGGCGAGATGTATCTTGTCCTCAACACCACGGAAGCTGTCTTAACCATGCAGCGGCATTTCGACGGGCTGATCCGTGTGGCAAAGATCAACGCGCACGAGGTCGCCGCCTATATTTCCACGCTCAAGGCCGAATGATGCGGCAGCACTTGTCGCAAATGAAGATTGACCACATATAAAGACTTCCTTATATCGTTATCTAAATAGCACCATAGGAACGCGCCATGACCACAGCCAATCCGCTTGCCGAACTTCTTGCTGAAAAAGGTGTCCTTTTGGCTGATGGCGCGACGGGCACGAACCTGTTCGCATCGGGTCTTGAGGCTGGAGAAGCCCCGGAACTGTGGAATGAAGCCCAGCCGGAAAAGATTCTTGCCCTGCATCAGGGCTTTGTCGATGCCGGGGCTGACATCATCCTCACCAATTCCTTCGGCGGCACGCGGCATCGCCTGAAACTGCATCACGCGCAGGACCGGGTTTTCGAGCTGAACAAGAAGGCCGCCGAACTCGCGCGCGCCGTCGCCGACAAGGCCGGGCGCAAGGTGATTGTCGCCGGATCGGTCGGACCGACGGGCGAACTGCTGGTGCCGCTTGGCGCACTGACCGAAGAGGACGCCGTTGCCGCCTTCACCGAACAGCTGGAAGGCCTGAAGGCCGGCGGCGTCGATGTGGCCTGGATCGAAACCATGTCGGCACCCGGTGAAATCCGGGCCGCTGCAGAAGCGGCCGTCAAGGTCGGCCTGCCCTATGTCTATACCGGCTCGTTCGATACGGCGGGGAAGACCATGATGGGCCTGCCGCCGAAGGATATTCACGCCGTCGTCGATGGACTTGCCGCGCGCCCTGTCGCCGTCGGCGCCAATTGCGGTGTCGGCGCCTCGGATATTCTTGCGTCGCTGCTCGACATGTCGGAGGCCGATCCGCAGGCCACCATCGTCATCAAGGGCAACTGCGGCATTCCGGAATTCCGCGGCGCGGAGATTTTCTATTCCGGCACGCCGGAGCTCATGGCCAATTATGCGCATATGGCAATTGACGGCGGCGCAAAAATCATCGGCGGCTGCTGCGGCACCTCGTTCGTGCATCTGGCTGCCATGCGCAAGGCGCTCGACAGCCATGTCAGCGGCACCCGGCCGACGGTAGAGACCATCATCGAAACCATCGGGCCGATGCGCAACAAGCTTTCCGCCCATGCCGATGACCTGCCCAAGCGCGAGCGCCGCGGCCGCCGGGGCTGAAATCGGGCCATTTGAGGCCGTGTGGTCGTGCGTGGTTCGACAAGCTCACCATGAGGGAGCTTGTGGGCTGCAATCAAACCACTTCCCTCATGGTGAGCTTGTCGAACCACGCACGGTGATTGTGCAACTCTCCCAAGACACATGACAAAAATGGCCGGGAAATCCCGGCCATTTGCTTTTTGGCAATGCAACAAACCTATTTCTTAGCTTCCAGCGCATCGGCCAACCGCACCAGCGACAGGAACTCGCTGCGATAGCCGAAGGCGTCGTCGCCGCGTGACCCCGCGCCGAGCCTGGCAATATCGGCATAGCTGTAGGTCGCCAGGCTATCCGTCCCGCGCAGCTTCTGACCGAAGGCGGCAACGGCCGTGGAGAACCGCACATCGTTCGATTCGGCTGCCGAAACCTCATTGGCCTTGGTCACGGGCGTCGTGATCAGCTTGCTCACATCCCCGTTCGGCAGCTTGTAGCGGATCTTGAAGAACGCATATTCATCAGACCCTGTCTTGGCATCGGCAGCCGCTGCATTCGGCTTGGCGTAGCGCAGGTCGTCGGTCAGCACCGCCGGACTGTTCTTCGGCGTGATCTCGTAAATGGCCGTCACCGTATGCCCCGAGCCGATTTCACCGGCATCGATGCGGTCATTGTTGAAATCCTCGCGCTTGAGGGCACGGGTTTCGTAACCGATCAGCCGGTATTCCGCGACGGTAGCCGGATTGAACTCGACCTGGATTTTCACATCCTTGGCAATCGGAAACAGCGTCGAGGTTGCTTCCTGCACCAGCGTCTTCTCCGCTTCGGCCAGCGTATCGATATAGGCGGCGGTGCCGTTGCCGTTCTGCGCCAGGACCTGCATCATCTGGTCATTGTAATTGCCCTCGCCGAACCCGAAGACCGACAGGAACACCCCGGATTTGCGCTCATCCTCGATCAGTGTCTTCAGCTCATCGTCGCTGGACTGGCCGACGTTGAAATCGCCATCGGTTGCCAGCATCACGCGGTTGACGCCATCCTTGACGAAATTGGCCTTGGCGAGGCGATAGGCCTCCTTGATACCCGCTTCGCCCGCCGTCGATCCGCCCGCCTCCAGACGGTTCAATGCATCAAAGATTTTTGCCTTGTCCTTTACCTCCGTCGGTTCCAGCACGGTCCCGGCATTGCCCGCATAGGTGACGATGGACACCTTGTCCTTGGGATCGAGCTTGCCCACCAGCATGTGGAAGGCGGATTTCAGCAGCGGCAGCTTGTCCGGCTCATCCATCGATCCCGAGACATCGATCAGGAACACCAGATTGGCGCGCGGCTTTTCCGCCGGGACGACGTCATAGCCCTTGATGCCGATATGCATCAGCTTGGTGTTCTGGTTCCACGGGGTCGGCGTCACGGTGATCGTGGTGTTGAACGGCGTCTCGCGGCTCTGCGGCCCTTTCCAGTCATAGGGGAAATAATTGATCATCTCCTCGACGCGCACGCTGTCGGGATCGGGCAAGGCACCGTCCTTCAGCGCGCGGCGCACCATGGCGTAGGATGCCGTGTCCACATCGATCGAGAATGTCGACACCGGATCATCGGCCACGCGCTTGACCGGATTGGTGTCGAACCGCTGGACCCGGTCGCCAGAGGGTTGCTGCGGGGCAATGCTGTCTCGCGCCATGTCCACGGCGGGCGCGGGCATGGGAGCCATCGCTACCGGCTTTTCGGCGGCCGGACTTGCCTGCCCGACGGTTTTCGAACTGCTGAGTGCCTCGATCTGCCTGGCAAGCGGTGCCTGCTTGACGGCTGGCTGGCGCGGTGCCGCCGGTTCGACCGTTGGCAGGGGTTGCGGCTGCACGGGTTTCGGCTCGTCGACCTGCGGCGGCTGCGCCTCTATGGTGACGGGAGCCTGCTGATCCCCCGCCAGCATGCGCGGATCGTGCATTATGTTCCAGGAGATATAACCCGCGACAGGCAGGATCAGCAGGCCGCCGAGGGCCGATGTCGTCAGCAGCAATTTCTTTTCCATCGTTTCACTCCACAATTGGGTTGCGATGGAACTGAGACGCCGGACGAATCCGCTTCCTTGGGTCTGCACTGCGGTTTTTTTTGCATCGGCATCGTCGAACGCCCGCATGGCCGCCTGCAGGGCGGCGCGCCTGGCTGCATCGGCAGGCGGTGGCGGCGTCATGCGGCCGAGCTGGTTCAGGTCCTGATCGTCGGTCATGTCAAAGGCCCTCCGGCGCGCGCAGGATGCGCTTCAGCCGTTTCTTGGCATCGTGGATGTGCCACGAAACCGTGGCTTCGGCGCAATCGAGCACTTCGGCTGCGTGCGCATGATTCAAGCCCTCCCCATAGACCAGCAGGACGGCATCCGCGGTCTTATCAGGCAATGTCTTGACCGCCGCCCACAGAGCGGTGACGTCATCATCCCCGGCATCGGGAGGTGGAGCGTCACTCAGCAGTTCGCGGTGATAGGCCTCGGCCTTGCGCTTTTCACGCACATGGCGGCGCAGGTGATCACGCGCGGCATTCAGCGTCATCCGGTAGAGCCAGGTGCGCAGCAGCCCTTCGCCGCGCCATTGCCGGATGGCGCTGCCGAGCTTGATGCAGACATCCTGCGCGATATCCTCCGCATCGTTGCGGTTGCCCGACCAGCGCCAGGCGATGCGGTGGATGAAGTCATAGTTCTGCTCGATCAGGAGCCCGAATGCGCTGCGGTTCCCTGCCCGCGCCTGCGCCACAAGGGTTGAACTATCCGCCGTGTCATCCGTCAAACCGGAAATATCCAAAATGCCTGTCACCCTGTTCATCGCAGCTTTGACGATGCGACGGCGTCAATCCTTGGGTGAAAAAATGCAATCAATCAAAATATTTCTTGGCTGACGTCAGGCCGCGGCAAACGCCGCCATGTGAAAGCGCTGCTGGTCCGCCGTATAGGCGTGTTCACGGCCCACGGGACAGGCCAGCCGGGCAAGACAGCCGCCATCCATGCAAAGCGCGCCTTCCGGCACTGCCAGATGGCTGCGGCAGCGGCCCACAGTGAAGCCCACACCGTCGAAAGCATCGACCGGACAGGCGTGCAGGCAGGGCTTTTCGATGCAGGTATCGCAGGGATGGTTGTTCAACGGGACAGCGGGAAAACCCATCGCCCTGTCAAACAGCAGCGCACCGCGAAACGCCTGCCAGAGCCCATATTCGGGATGAATCAGCAGCCCCAGCGGCGAGGCAGACAGGCCTTCCGCCCGCTTCGCCCATTGCTGGAAGGGCAGATAGGGCCTGTCCGACGGAAACACCGCCTGCCCGTCCAGTTCGACCGCAACATGCGTCAGCACCGCCTTGGACCATGCATCCAGCGGATTGGGCTGGTCGCTGTGCAACTGCCGCCATCGTGTAAAATGCGGCCAGATGGTCGATCCGAAATGGCCGACGAGAACCACACTACGCGCTGCAGCGCCGTGGTGCAGGCCGGGCGCGGCCTCATCGGGTCCAAACACGAAACCGCCGCGCGGAACGAGACCATGCGGTTCCAGCGCGGCGGTGATCTGGTCAAGGAACGGATCGGCAAAGATCATCCGGGGCCCGGACCTTTGACAGCAGAGGCCCAGACTTCCTGATGGATCAGATTGGCCACTTTAGCCCGGCCGTCCTCGGGCTTCTTTCAGGTGAATGCGTCGGGCATCGACGCCTTCTTCTTGGCGATGAATTCCTTCAGCGATTCGTCGATGGCCGGATCGAGATAAGGCGCCTCGTAGCTTTCAAGCCAGCGCCGTGCCAGCTCGTTGCCGCGCTGGTCTGCACGTTTTTCGCCTTCGGCCAGCCATTGCTCGTAGGAATTGTTGTCGGCAATGTTCGAGCGGTAGAACGCCGTCTGGAAATTCGCCTGCGTGTGGTCGCAGCCGAGATAATGGCTGCCCGGGCCCACCTGGCGGATCGCGTCCATGGCCTGGCCGTTCTCCGAGAGATCGATGCCTTCGGCGAATTTCTGCGCCATGCCGAGCTGGTCGATATCCATCATGAACTTTTCATAGGAGGACACGAGACCGCCTTCGAGCCAGCCGGCCGAATGCAGCACGAAGTTCGTTCCGGCCAGCAGTGTCGAATTCAGCGTATTGGCGCTTTCATAGGCTGCCTGCGCATCGGAAACCTTCGAAGCGCAGAGCGAACCGCCGGTGCGGAACGGCAGTCCGAGACGCCGTGCCAGCTGTGCCGCGCCGTAGGAGACGAGCGAGGGTTCCGGCGTGCCGAATGTCGGCGCGCCCGACTGCATCGAGATCGACGAGGCAAAGGTGCCGAAAATCACCGGAGCGCCGGGGCGGATGAGCTGGGTGAAGGACGCACCGGCCAGCACTTCCGCCAGAACCTGCGTCAGCGTGCCGGCCACCGTCACCGGGCTCATGGCACCGGCGAGAATGAACGGCGTAACAATGCAGGCCTGATTGTTGCGGGCATAGACCTTCAGCGCGCCGACCATCGTCTCGTCGAAGACCATGGGCGAATTGGCATTGATCAGGCTGGTCAAAACAGTGTTCTGGTCGAGATAGTCCTCGCCGAACACCAGCTTGCACATGGCAATCGTGTCTTCCGCGCGCTCGGGCGCGGTGACCGAGCCCATGAACGGCTTGTCGGAATATTTGATGTGCGCATAGATCATGTCGAGATGGCGCTTGTTGACGGGCACATCGACCGGCTCGCACACGGTTCCGCCGGAATGGTGGATCGACGGCGCCATATAGGCGAGCTTCACGAAATTGTTGAAGTCCTCGATGGTCGCGTAGCGGCGGTTGCCTTCAAGGTCGCGCACGAAGGGCGGGCCGTAGACCGGCGCGAACACCGTGGCCTTGCCGCCGATCTGCACGGACCGTTCGGGATTGCGCGCATACTGCGTGTAGACCGAAGGCGCGGTTTTCAAAAGCGACCGGGGAAGCCCCTTGGGGAAATGCACCCGCTCGCCTTTGACATCGGCACCGGCTTCGCGCCAGAGCTGCAGGGCTTCCGCATCGTCGCGGAACTCGATGCCGATCTCTTCAAGCACGGTATCCGCATTGGCTTCGATCAGCGCCAGCCCTTCCTCATCCAGCACTTCATATTCGCGAATCTTGCGCGTGATAAAGGTGAGCGACTTGCCCGGGCCGCCGCCGGAACGGGCGGCACGGCGTGCAGCAGCGCCTGCACCGGCACCGCGCCCGCGGCGTCCGCCGCTTTCTGCAGTGTCCACGGGTGCGTCGGCTGGCGTTTCCTGATTCATTTTCTCTCTCCAGGCGCTTGATGCGCGGATTGGTTCTTCGGTCATGACCTCAACACCCAAATCCTACCCGCGACACATATCGGGGCGTTCCCGTGTGCGTCAAACAATGGCGCATGGAAGACAAACAGACAGTCGTTTTCGTCATTTACGAGGTCGCATTTAAGCAATGCGTTTTCAGCAACTTGCCCGATATGTTAAGGGAATGCCAGTACCGGTACAAAGCTGTGCATAACGCTTGAGAGGAAGAACACCCATGGCCGACGATGAAATCATTCTTTCGGAGCTTTCGGACGACGAACTCGTCGAACAAATGCACGACGATCTGTACGACGGATTGAAGGAAGAAATCGAGGAAGGCACCAATATCCTGCTCGAGCGCGGCTGGGTCCCCTACAGGGTTTTGACCGAAGCGCTCGTCGAAGGCATGCGCATCGTCGGCGAGGATTTCCGCGACGGCATCCTCTTCGTGCCGGAAGTCCTGTTGTCGGCCAATGCGATGAAAGCCGGCATGTTCATCCTGCGCCCTCTCCTTGCCGCCACCGGCGCGCCGAAACAGGGCAAACTTGTCATCGGCACGGTGAAGGGCGACATTCACGACATCGGCAAGAATCTCGTCGGCATGATGATGGAAGGCGCAGGCTTCGATGTCATTGACCTTGGCATCAACAACCCGGTCGAGAACTATCTCGCCGCCATCGAAGAGCACAAGCCCGACATTCTCGGCATGTCCGCCCTGCTGACGACGACGATGCCCTACATGAAGGTCGTCATCGACACGATGAAGGAAAAGGGCATTCGCGACGATTACGTCGTGCTGGTCGGCGGTGCTCCGCTCAACGAGGAATTCGGCAAGGCTGTCGGTGCCGATGCCTATTGCCGCGATGCGGCCGTCGCGGTGGAAACCGCCAAGGACTACATGAAGCGCAAGCACAATCAGATGTCCGGCGCCTGAACCGGAACAAAACGGCCGCATCCAAATGCGGCCGTTTTTCAAACATAATATGGGTTTGCTGAAATCGGCCTTCTCAGACCTGGGGATCAGTTGGCAGCTTTTACAACCCTGTGACCAGCGGACTGGGTCGCATTCACGGTATTGGCTGTATCTGCACCCATGCCGCGGATGGTGTTGGCGCAGCCGGCAAGAGCGACGACAGCAAGAACAGCGGCAATTGGTACAACGCGTGATAGTTTCATGGACAGGGTCTCCCGTTCTGATAGAATTTAATCAACGTTCGCATAACGCGATGGAGCGAAATCAGTTCCATGAATATGAGCCGGAACTCGAATAATACGCCGGAAAAGGTCCGGGTGATCGCCTGTGGCATGATTGCCCGCGAAATACTGGCCATCCGCGAGCAATTCGGCCTCGATCATATCGAACTGAAATGCCTGCCCGCCGTTTATCACCATTACCCCCAGAAAATCGCCCCATCGGTTGACCGGGCCATTGTACGGGCCAAGGCTGAAGGCATCAAGCGTATCTTCGTCGGCTATGCTGATTGCGGCACCGGCGGCCTGCTCGATCAGGTCTGCGCGAAGCATGGCGTAGAGCGAATCGAGGGGCCGCATTGCTTCTCGTTCTATGTCGGCAACGACGCCTTTGCCTCCCGATGGGAGGACGACATGACGTCGTTTTTCATGACCGACTTCCTTGCCCGGCATTTCCAGGCCTTCATGGTCAAGCCGCTTGGCCTCGACCGGCATCCGGAACTGCGCGACATGTATTTCGGCAATTACACCAAGATGATCTACCTCGCCCAGACCGACGACCCCAAACTCAATGCCAATGCGGAACGGGCGGCGGAATTTCTCGGCCTTGCCTATGAGCGGCGCTTTACCGCCTATGGCGATCTGGTCCCCGCCCTGACACGGGCGGCGGCACCCGCCGCGCCTTGACGCTTTCCTTTCTGTCCCCAAATCGGCATGTTGCCTCCAACGGAATCGAATACAAAGGACAGTTCCATGGTGTCTCGAAGCCTTTTTGCCGTCATGATCGGCCTGAGCATGCTGACTGCCGCCCATGCGGATGGCGCAATCACCAGGATCATCACCGCATCTGACAGCAAGCGTCTCGAACAATACGAGCAGACAAAGGCCAAGGCCCTGACGCAGGCCAGGGCGAGCGGGACTGCGGCGGATGTGCGTCTGGTCGATGACCTCTTGAAGCGGCCCGGCCTGCCGTTCAGCCAGGATTTCGACATGACCGGCAACTGGCAGTGCCGGACAATCAAGCTTGGCGGCATGGCCCCGGCACTCGTTGTCTATGGCTGGTTCAAGTGCAGGGTCACCGACGACGGCTCGGGCTGGGCGCTGGAAAAGGTGACGGGCTCGCAGCGCACCAAGGGCCGGTTCTACACCGAAAGCGACACGCGCCTGACCTATCTCGGCACCGGCTATGTCGCGGATCAGAAACCGGTGAAATACGGCGCAGGTCCGAAAACCGACGAAGCGGGCTATGCCTACCGCACCGGCAAGAACGCCTTCCGCATCGAATTCCCGGCACCCTATTACGAATCCCTGCTCAACGTCATGGAATTCAAGCGCTGAAGGCCGCGTGATCGCAATGTCACCCCGGCCATCCATGGGGGCTGGGGTTGAATACAGATATCCCGCTAAAATCCCTGTCGCAAAAGCAACAATGGTGCACGTCGCATTTGAGGGCGCGCACGTCGTGAGATAGCAAGCTTAACCCCTGATTTTCCGGCAAAACGGTCCTCGTTGGAGGATAAAGTGCATGGCCGATCTCATTGTCGTTTATTGGCGGGACATTCCTGCTCAGGTGACCGTCAAAAAGGGACGCCAGGCCGCAAAACGTGAACTTCCTCTTCGATTTACTGAGGCCATCGACATGTGTGCGATGCGCATAGGCGCCAAGGATTCGGACGCCTATCTGGCAGAATGGCGCCGGGGAACACCGGTGCCGGTGAGTGACGATCTGGACGCGGAGGCTGATGCAGCCCTCGCCCGTATCGACAGCGAATATCATCGGGAGCGCCTTGTAGCGCTGGTAAAGGCAGGCGGACATGACAATTCATGAATTGAAAGCAAAGCCAATGACAAAGATCGCAGCATCCATCGAAGTGGCCGCGCGCCAGGCGATTGACTCACAGGACCTGCCGGGTCTGTTTCCGGAAGGGACGCGTGTTTACATCACCGACATGGGCACCGATGGCGTGGACACGCTCACCGCTGCCGCCAAGCGCATTCATGATCTCGGCTACAAGCCCGTACCGCATTTCGCCTCCCGCCGCCTTGGAACACGGGCAGCCCTGGAAACCCGCATCCGCCGCGCCGCTGAAGAAGCAGGGGTGACCGACGTGCTGGTCATCGGCGGCGGCCTCGAACGGCAGGCCGGCGAGTTCTCCTCCACCATGGAAGTGCTGGAAACCGGCTTTTTCGACAAATACGGCATCACCGAGATGGGCGTTGCCGGCCATCCCGAAGGCAGCCCGGAGTTTTCCGAGGCCGTGGCGCTGGAAGCCCTGCGCCTGAAGAAGAATTTCGGCGAGCGCACCGGCGCCCGCCTGCGCGTGGTCACGCAGTTCGGTTTCGACGCCGAGCGTTTCATCCGCTATGCCGAATCCCTGCGCGAACATGGCGTTGATCTGCCGGTGCATCTCGGCGTTGCCGGTCCCGCCAAGATCACCACGCTGATCAAATATGCCGCCATGTGCGGCGTCGGCAACTCGATCAGCTTCCTGAAGAAGAATGCCCTGTCGCTGACAGCGCTTGCAACCAGCCATTCGCCGGAAGGCGTGGTTGGCCCGATCGAGCAGCATGTCATCAACAGCCCGGCCTCTGCCATCAAGCAGATCCACATTTTCCCGTTCGGCGGCCTGAAGAAGTCCTCCGAATGGCTGGTCGATCGCGGCTCCTGGAATGTCGCATCGGCCCAATACGCATCCGCAGCATCCAACTAAGGATTTCCTGAATGACCCGCACCATCGTTGCCTCGGCGACCAGAGAAATCATCATCGGATTTGACCAGCCTTTCTGCGTGATCGGCGAGCGCATCAATCCGACCGGCCGCAAGAAACTCGCGGCCGAGATGGCTGCCGGCATTTTTGATACGGTCATCAAGGACGCACTGGAACAGGTTGCCGCTGGTGCAACCATGCTTGACGTCAATGCGGGCGTCACCTCCGTCGACCCGAATGCCACGGAACCGGGGCTTCTCGTCAAGACACTCGAGATGGTGCAGAATCTCGTCGACGTCCCCCTGTCCATCGACAGTTCAGTGACCGCCGCCATTGAAGCCGCACTGAAGGTTGCCAAGGGCCGCCCGCTGGTCAATTCCGTCACCGGCGAAGAGGAAAAGCTGGAAGCCATCCTGCCGCTGATCAAGAAATACAACGTTCCCGTCGTCGCCATCTCGAACGACGAGACCGGTATTTCCATGGACCCGGACGTGCGTTTCGCCGTTGCCAAGAAGATCGTGCAGCGCGCCGCCGATTTCGGTATTCCGGCGCATGACATCGTTGTCGATCCGCTGGTCATGCCCATCGGCGCTCTCGGCGATGCGGGCCGCCAGGTTTTTGCATTGCTGCGCCGTCTGCGCGAGGAACTGAAGGTCAACACCACCTGCGGCCTGTCCAACATCTCGTTCGGCCTGCCGCATCGCCACGGCATCAATGCCGGGTTCATTCCCATGGTGATCGGCGCTGGCATGACATCGGCGATCATGAATCCCTGCCGTCCGCAGGAAATGGAAGCGGTTCACGCCGCCAACGTCCTCAACGGCACCGACGCCAACTGCACCTACTGGATCAAGAAGTATCGCGACCACCAGCCGGCCGCGGCCGGGGCAGCGCCTGCTGTTTCGGTGCCTGCCGACGCCAATGGCGGCGCACGGCGGCGTGGTGGCCGTGAAGCGCGGCGCGGCGCCGCAGGCTGACTGTTTGCACCGGGCCAACGGCTCGGCATAGAAAGGCGGTGGGCGTAAATGCCCCTCGCCTTGAAGTCTTGGAGCATTGATCGTGGACGCACCCGTGAAAGACACTGAAGCATCGGCAAAGGACGCACTTGTCCTGTTCATGCCGTCGGGCAAGCGCGGGCATTTTCCGGTCGGCACGACCGTGCTGGAAGCAGCGCGGACCCTGGGTGTCTATGTGGAAAGCGTGTGCGGCGGGCGCGGCATCTGCGGGCGCTGCCAGATCGACGTGCAGGAAGGCCGTTTTGCCAAGCACGGCATCACCTCCTCCAACGACCACATCTCCGAATTCGGCCCGAAGGAAAAGCGCTATGCCGAAAAGCGTGACCTGAAGGACGGGCGCCGCCTTTCCTGCTCGGCCACCATTCTCGGCGATCTCGTTGTCGACGTGCCGCAGGACGTGCAGGTCAATGCGCAGGTCGTGCGCAAGGATGCCGATACGCGCGTCATCGAGCGCAATCCCGCCGTGCACATGTGCTATGTCGAGGTGGAAGAGCCCGACATGCACAAGCCGCTTGGCGATCTCGATCGCCTGAAAGCCGCGCTGGAAAAGGAATGGGGCATCCGCAATCTCGACGTGGATACCTATCTGCTGCCGCAGATCCAAAAGATCCTGCGCAAGGGCGAATGGTCGGTTACCGCCGCCATCCACCACGACGAGGAAACATCGCGACCGGTGATGATCGGCCTGTGGCCGGGCCTGAAGAACGAAGCCTATGGCATCGCCTGCGACATCGGCTCCACCACCATTGCCATGCACCTGTCGTCCCTGTTGTCGGTGCGCACCATTGCCTCGGCCGGAACGTCCAACCCGCAGATCCGCTTCGGCGAAGACCTGATGAGCCGCGTCTCCTACGTGATGATGAACCCGGACGGCCGCGAAGGCATGACCAATGCGGTGCGCGAAGCCATCAATGATCTGATCGGCAGGGTCTGCGCCGAGGGGAATGTTGCGCGCGAAGACATTCTCGATGCGGTCTTTGTCGGCAATCCGATCATGCACCACCTGTTCCTCGGTATTGACCCCACCGAACTGGGCGGCGCGCCCTTTGCGCTTGCCGTGTCCGGCGCGGTGCATCTGAAAGCCAGTGAAATTGGCCTTGCCATGAACCCCGGCTCGCGGGTCTACATGCTGCCCTGCATCGCCGGCCATGTCGGTGCCGACGCCGCTGCGGCGACGCTCGCGGAAGGCCCGCACCGGCAGGACGAGATGATGCTGCTCGTCGATGTCGGCACCAATGCCGAAATCGTGCTCGGCAACCGCCAGCGCACCGTTGCAGCCTCCTCTCCGACCGGCCCCGCTTTCGAAGGCGCCGAAATATCCGGCGGCCAGCGCGCTGCGCCCGGCGCCATCGAGCGCGTGCGCATCGATCCCCTGACGCTGGAGCCGCGTTTCCGCGTCATCGGTACGGAACAATGGTCGGATGAACCCGGCTTTGCCGAAGCGGTACAGGCGAGTGGCATTACTGGAATTTGCGGCTCGGCCATCATCGAAGTCGTCGCGGAAATGTACCTTTCCGGCATCATTTCCGAAGATGGCGTGGTGGATGGCAGCCTTGCCGCCAAATCACCGCGCATCCGCCCAACGGGCCGTACCTTCTCCTATCTGCTGCACGAGGGGTCGCCGACGATCATCATCACGCAGAACGACGTGCGGGCGATCCAGCTCGCCAAGGCCGCGCTCTATGCCGGCGTCAAGCTGCTGATGGACAAGCAGGGCATCGACCATGTCGACCAGATCCGCTTTGCCGGGGCCTTCGGCTCCTTCATCGATCCGAAATATGCCATGGTGCTCGGGCTCATTCCCGATTGCGACCTCGACAAGGTGAAGGCTGTCGGCAATGCGGCGGGCACAGGCGCGCGCATGGCGCTGCTCAACCGCGACTACCGCCGCGAGATCGAAGACACCGTCACCCGCATCGAAAAGATCGAGACGGCGCTGGAGCCAAAATTCCAGGAGCATTTCGTCTATGCCATGGCCATGCCCAACAAGATCGACCCCTTCCCCAAGCTGTCGCTGGCCGTCACCCTGCCGCCGCGCAAGAATGTCGGTGAGGATGGTCAGGCGGGCGATGCCACGCCGCGCCGCCGCTCGCGCGAGGACAGGGCTGCACGCAGGTCGCGTGAATAAATCCATTCACTTGAGTTTGCCATGCGGGGAAATTCCGCTATCAACATCCACCATGATTGATTCCGGACCTGTTTTCCCATGATTGCCTGCTTTGACATCGGTGGCTCGGCCATCAAGGGTGCAATGGCCTATGCGCCCGAAGACATACGGCCCCTACCCAAAGTGCCGACGCCCCTGCATGATTTCGACGCCTTTGCCGGTGCCATCGAAAAAATAGCGGCGGATGGCGGCGCCGATCCGAAATCGCTGATCTCGATTTCCATCGCCGGGGTGGTCGACGCCGACAGCGGCAGGATCACCTGCGCCAATATTCCCTGCATCCATAACCGTCCGCTGGTAAAGGACCTCAGCGAGAAACTCGGCCGTCCGGTGCTTGTCGCCAATGATGCCGACTGCTTTGCCCTGTCGGAAGCCGTTGTCGGCGCGGGACGCGGCCACCGCGTGGTGTTCGGCATCATTCTCGGTACCGGGGTTGGCGGCGGCCTTGTCATCAACGGCAAAATCCATGAAGGCGCTGGCGGCTTTGCCGGGGAATGGGGCCATGGGCCGATTTCCGCGACCTGGGCCGGCAATCCGCCGATTGCCATTCCGCGCTATGCCTGCGGCTGCGGTCAGGTGGGCTGTGTCGATGCGGTGGGCGCGGCGCGCGGCATGGAGCGGCTGCATGCCCATATCCACGGTGTCGACCTGCCGAGCACCGAAATCATCGCTGCCTGGAACAGGGGCGACGCGGCGGCGGAGCGTACCATCGACTGCTATATCGACATTGTCAGCGGCCCTCTGGCCATGACGCTCAATGTTCTCGGCGCATCGGTTGTACCCGTCGGCGGCGGCCTCGCCAATGCCGTTCCGCTGATCGAGCGGCTGGACCGGGCGGTGCGTGACCGCATCCTGTGGAAGACCGGCAAGCCGCTGGTCATCCCCGGAGAATTGAAAATCGAACCCGGCCTGATCGGTGCCGGCGTTCTCGGATTGATGGGCGAAACACGATGAGCGGCATTCTCCTGGAAGTCTGCGTCGATGATTCCAACGGCCTTGCTGCTGCCATAACAGGCGGCGCCGACCGGGTGGAATTGTGCTCGGCACTGGAACTCGGCGGATTGACGCCGACGCCGGGCTTGATCGGCCAGGCGATTGCCTCACCCATTCCGATCTATGCGATGATCCGCCCGCGCCCCGGCAATTTCGTTTTCGGTGAAGCCGATATCGATGCCATGCTGCGGGAAATCGACATGATCCGCAGTGCGGGCCTTGCGGGCGTCGTTCTCGGCGCGAACCACGCCAATGGCAGCCTCGACCATGCCACGCTGGAACGCCTCATGCGCAATTGCGACGGGCTGGGCGTGACGCTGCACCGGGCCTTCGATCTTGTGCCGGACCTTGGCGAAGCCGTTGAAACCGCTGTCGGACTGGGTTTTGAACGCATTCTCACTTCCGGCCGCATGCCGACCTCGGCGCAGGGAATCGGCGATCTGGAAACGACCTTCGCTTTCGCCGCCGGGCGCATCAGGATCATGCCCGGCTCAGGCGTGAATATCGGCAATGCGGACGCACTCCTGCAGCGCATTCCGTTCCGGGAAATCCATTCGTCCTGCGCTGTCCCGGCAGAACCAGTCAGCGCCGCCGCGCAGCGGCTCGGATTCGAAACCGCCACGCAAAAACGCACCAGCGTTGAGCTGGTCAGGGCGTTGAAAGCATTTTGCCTGACGCGTTGAGGTGTTGGGATGAATTGACACCCCCCTCTGGGCTTCCCCCCATCTCCCCCCTTGTGGGGGAGATGCCCGGCAGGGCAGAGGGGGGTGAAAATATCACCGCCTTAAAGCTTGCCCGTCCGCTCATAACCCTCAAAATACACCCGGAGATGCTGCGCGACGGCTTTGACATGTGCGCCGGCATTCTTGGCCACCAGCATGCCGAGTTTCGATTCGCCCAGCGGCGGCAGGCCATGTTCTGCGCCAAGCTCGACCATATTGTCCTCGAGCAGGAATTTTGAAAACGGTGCCACGGCAAGATCAGCCACGATGGCAGCGCGCTGCCCCATCGTATGGGCGCTCATATAGGCGACGCGATAGTCCCTGCCCGCGCTTTCCAGCGCGCTGATGGCATTGGCACGCCAGATGCAGCCTTCTTCCCACATGGACAGGGGCAAGGGATTGCGCTCATGCGCCGTACCACATTTCGCCCCGGCCCAGATGATGTCCTCGGTCATCAGCACTTCGACCTCATCCAGCTTTGCCAACGTTTCGTTGACATTGACCAGCGTCACATCGAGCCTCTGCTCATCGAGCCGCTTGCGCAGGCTGTTGCTCTGGTCGATGACCACATCGACAGTGACATCCGGGTGCGATTCGGCAAAGCGCTTGAGCACAAAGGGCAGCACCTTTTCGCCGATATCGTCGGGCGCACCGAGGCGGACAACGCCCGATACCGTCGGGGTAATGAATTTTGCCACGGTTTCGCGGTTGAGTGCCAGCATGCGGCGGGCGTAGCCCAGCAAAAGTTCACCGCTTGGCGTCAGTTTGACCGACCGCGCATCGCGCTCAAGCAGGACATGACCCAGCGTCTCTTCCAGCTTCTTGATCTGCATGGACACCGCCGAGGGCGTGCGGAACACCGCATTGGCCGCGCTGGAAAAGCTGCCGGTTTCGGCAATCATGGCAAAGGTACGCAACACATCGAGATCGAGGATCGGTATGGGATGCTGCATCGGTGCTGACATTGCGGCGTCTCCTTCATCAATTTTTCTGAACCATAGTGTTCTGTAATTTCGTTTGATTGAACATCAACTTGCGCAGATAGTCAAGATCACAGAACGGGCAGGCCGCAGAAAACGGCCACCTGAAGCAAAAGGAGCAACAAAATGAGTGCCTGCAATGACCATTACATCGAACATCGGGCCAGCTTGAGCGAACGTCTGTTCGCCGCCGTAAGCCGCACGGCCGGAACCGTGGCATCAATCGCAGAAGCCTCGCGCAACACCATTGTCCGGCAGCGGCGTCTGCGGGCGACGGAAGCCGCGCTGGACAGCCTGCCGGAAAATATCCGTTTCGATATTGGCTGGCCGGACCTCTATGAACGTCAGGTTGGCGGGTCCAGCGACCTCAATCACACACGTCAATAAATCATGAGAATACAAGTGTAAGGGAGCAGGCCGGGCCACGTCTGCTCCCTTTCCCATGCGCCCTGCCTGCGCTTTTGCGACACAGGCAGACACCCTTCCCTTTAGAATAATTCTATGGTTCTATCTGTAAAAAAGCTTAAGAGACCACGCCTGTAATTTGAAGACTCTACTTCAGGTGCGACATGGCCTCGTAGTAAAAAACGGGAACCTAGAGACATCATGAACCAGACGGGCCTCAACAAGCGGTCTTTTGTTTTTTTCCTCGTGCCGAACTTTTCGATGATCGCCTTTGCGACGGCCATCGAACCGCTCCGCATTGCCAATCGCATGCTCGGCTACGAGGCCTATCGCTGGCGCCTGGCGTCGGTGGACGGCAAGCCGGTCACCGCATCCAACGGCGTCGAATGCGCTGCCAATTCCTCGCTTGAGGATGAGCGCCGCTTCCTGACCGGCGAAGACCGCCCCTCCATGGTGTTCGTCTGCTCCGGCGTGCATGTGGAAAAATTCCAGAACAAATCCGTCTATGCCTGGCTGCGCGAAGAGTTCAACCGCGGCGTGGCCGTCGGCGGCCTGTGCACCGGCGCGCATATCCTCGCTGCCGCCGGGCTGCTCTCGGGCAAGCGCTGTGCGATCCACTGGGAAAACCTGCCCGGTTTTGCCGAAGCGTTTCCGAAGGCTGACGTCTATGCCGACCTCTTCGAAGTCGACGGCAACATCTATACCTGCGCCGGCGGTACTGCGGCCCTCGACATGATGCTGAAGCTGATCGGCGACGATTTCGGCGACAACATTGTCAACCGCGTCTGCGAACAGGCGCTGACTGACCGGGTCCGCAGCCCGCATGACCGCCAGCGCCTTCCCTTGCGCGCCCGCCTCGGCGTGCAGAATTCCAAAGTGCTGACGATCATTGAGCTGATGGAGGCACGGCTTTCCGAACCACTGTCGCTGATCGAGATTGCCGACCATGTCGGCCTGTCGCGCCGCCAGATCGAGCGCCTGTTCCGCCAGGAAATGGGCCGGTCACCGGCGCGCTACTATCTGGAAATCCGGCTCGACCGTGCCCGCCACCTGCTGATCCAGTCGTCGATGCCCATCGTTGAAGTCGCGGTTGCCTGCGGGTTCGTGTCGGCCTCGCATTTTTCCAAATGCTACCGCGAGCTCTACGGCCGCTCGCCGCAGCAGGAACGGGCCGACCGCAAGCAGTTGATGGCCGCTTAAACCAGTCGGGATAGACTGCAACTCTGCCGAGCGTGCAACGCACCACCCAAAAGAAATGGCGCCCGTTCAGGCGCCATTTTCATTTCTCCATGCAAGCGGAACTGCTTTATGCTCTCAGGCGCTCGTTCTCCGTATCGAACGGCGCTTCCGGAATGACCGTCGCCTTGTGTGTCTTGCCGAGGATCTTGATCTCCAGCTGCGTGCCCAGCGCCGAATAATCGGGCTTGACCATGGCAAGCGCCAGGCTCTTGCCCAGACGCCAGCCATAACCACCATGCGTCGCACGGCCGATGAGCTGGCCATTGGCGTAGATCGGCTCGCTGCCGCGCGCATCCACATCCGACATGCCGGGCACATGGACTTCGAGTGTCACGAAATTCCACTTCAGGCCATCCTCGCGGGCCTTCACAACGGCATCACGGCCGATGAAATCACCCTTGTTGGGATGGACGAAACGGTCGAGGCCGCTTTCGAAAGCATTGTATTCGATCGACAGTTCGCGCGGGATCAGGCGATAGGACTTTTCCACCGCCATCGCCGTCATGGCGCGGATGCCGAACGGCTTGATGCCGAATTCCGCACCGGCTTCGAGCAGCAGGTCATAGATGGTGTTCTGCTGTTCGATCGGATGATGCAGTTCCCAGCCGAGCTCGCCGACAAAGTTGACACGCAGCGCATGCGCCGTTGCCGTACCAACACTGATTTCCTTGCCCGACAGCCAGGGGAAGGCTTCGTTGGACAGGTCCGCACGGGTGATCTTCTGCAGGACGTCGCGGCTCTTGGGGCCCGCAAGCACCAGCACGCCATACATCTGCGTGATCGGGCGAAGGGCTACCGAGCCGTCCGCTGGCAGCAGCTTGACGAGATAATCATGGTCATGGTTCTCGTAGGCACCGGCGGATACCAGATAGAACTTGCCGGGCGCCCATTCATAGACCGTGAATTCGGAGCGCACCCCGCCCTGCTTGGTCAGGAGGTGGCACAGCGCAATGCGGCCCTGCTTCTTGGGAATGCGGTTTGCCAGAATGGAATCGAGCCATTCGCGCGCGCCGGGGCCTGTTACTTCCATCTTGGCGAAGGCCGACATGTCGAGCAGGCCGACATTGCTGGTGACGTTCTTGATCTCGTTGCCGACATGTTCAAAGTAGTTCGAACGATGGAAGGACCAGAGTTCCTTCACCTTGCCGTCCTTGTCCGGCTTCGGATGGTTGTGATTGAGCAGCACATCCGGCTTGTCCAACTTGGCAACCTCGAGGCCATAGCCCTGCGGCGCGAACCAGTTGGCGCGCTCCCAGCCATAGACGGTGCCGAACACGGCGCCGAGCGCCTTCTGGCGGTCATAGGACGGCGAACGCTTGAGCGGGCGGGCCGCACCGCGCTCTTCATCCGGGTAGTGCACCGAGAACACCTCGGCATAGGCTTCCTCGTTCTTTTCCTTGAGGTAGCCTTCGGTCGCATAGGGGCCGAAGCGGCGCGGATCGACGCCCATCATGTCGATGGAGGGCTCGCCCTCGACAATCCATTCGGCCAGCTGCCAGCCGGCGCCGCCAGCGGCGGTAACGCCGAAGGAATGGCCTTCATTGAGCCAGAAATTCTTCAGGCGCGGCGCAGGGCCGATGATGGGCGAACCATCCGGCGTATAGGCGATGGCGCCGTTATAGACCTTCTTGATGCCGACTTCACCGAAGGCCGGAACGCGGGCAATGGCGGTTTCGATATAGGGTTCGAGCCGGTCGAGATCTTCCTGGAACAGCTCGTATTCGCTGGCATCGGACGGGCCGTCGACATAGCAGACAGGCGCGCCTTTTTCATATGGTCCGAGCAGCAGGCCGCCGTTTTCCTCGCGCATGTACCAGGACGAATCGCTCTCGCGCAGCACGCCCATCTCCGGCAGGCCCTTGGCCTTGCGCTCGAGAATGGCCGGATGCGGCTCGGTGACGATGTACTGGTGCTCTACGGGGATGACCGGCACGTCGAGGCCGACCATCTTGCCGGTCTTGCGGGCGAAATTGCCGGTTGCCGAGACGACATGTTCGGCGGTGATGTCGCCCTTGTCAGTCTTGACGAGCCACTCGCCCGAGGGCAGCTGCTCGATGCCCAGAACCGTGGTGTAGCGATAGATGGTTGCACCACGATCGCGTGCGCCCTTGGCGAGCGCCTGGGTCAGGTCGGCCGGCTGGATATAGCCGTCTTCCGGATGCTGGATGGCGCCGAGAACGCCGTCCATTTCCGCCAGCGGCCAGATTTCCTTGACCTGTTCCGGCGTCAAAAGCTTGACCGGCACGCCGATCGTCTCGGCGACACCGGCATAGTACATATATTCGTCCCAGCGGTCCTTGGTGCGGGCGAGACGGATGTTGCTGCAATTGGTGAAGCCGACATTCATGCCGGTTTCCTGTTGCAGTTCCTGATAGAATTTCACGGAGTATTTGTGAATCTGGCCGACGGAATAGCTCATGTTGAACAGCGGCAGCAGCCCGGCCGCATGCCATGTCGAACCGGAGGTCAGTTCCTTGCGCTCGATGAGCACGACATCGCTCCAGCCCTTCTTGGCCAGATGATAGAGTGTCGACACACCCACCACACCACCGCCGATCACAACTACACGCGCTTGGGTCTTCATTTCATTCTATCCTCTGATATCAATCGGTGGTCAGGCGGCACGCGCCATTTTCTGCACTATGCCGTTCGCACTGTCCATTGCTAAGGCCTGTTTGCGACATGGCCAAAACATGCCGCGACGCGCGGCAAACTGGCTGCGGTTTGTGCGAATTTCCGATCAAGGCAATGGAATGACTTGGCGCAGCGCGCATGGGAGCGACACCCTAAAAACGAACAGGCCCGAACTGTTTTGCACAGTCCGGGCCTTTATCTCAGCAATCGGCGGTGGCCGGGTTACTTGATCGAAACCTTGCCGCCCTTGATTTCGATGGTTTCCGCACCGGTCAGGGCTTCGCGGTCACCATTGGGAAAGGTGACGAAACAGCCGCCGCTGCAAAATTCAACCGTGTCTCCGGCTGCAACCTGCAGCTGGGTCTTGCTCGACCCTTCGGTCACGACGATGGTCTGAGCGCTGGCGTCGCTGTTCTTCAGGCTGGCAGCAAATGCGGGTCCGGCCAGAATAGTGCTCGTAAGAATGACAACTGCAAACTTGTTCATATCACCCCGGTGCTTCCACCGCCCCTGTTGCCTCGGGCTCAACCGGCCCTTTTCGACACCAGTTATAACGGGGTGAAACTGAACGGCAACTGAACGCCCCGTTATTTTTCCGTGATTTAGACGAAAGTGGGGCACTAGCCCCGCACACCGCTTCTCAAGTCTTGGTCGTCTTCTTCACCGGTGCTTTCAGCTCCGCCTTCACCCGCTCGGTGATCATCTGCACGATCGCATCCGCGTCATCGAGGTGAATATTGACGTCGCGCTGCGGGAACGGAATTTCGATCCCCTCCTCGGCAAACCGGTCGACCAGCGCAAAGCGGATTTCATTCTGCACGGTGCCGGAATTCGACAGGTCAGCCAGATGCACCCGCATCTCGAAATCCATTCTGGAATCGCCCAGCGCCTTGAACTGCACGAAAGGCTCCGGATTTTTCAGGACAAGCGGATGGCTGCGGGCAATGTCCATCAGGATGGCATGCACGCGGCGCGGATCGACCTTGTAGGAAACGCCAATGGGAATTTCGACGCGCCCCAGCTTGTTGCGGTGGGTCCAGTTGCCGACATTGCCATTGATGAAGGACGAGTTGGGAATGATGATCGACTGGCGCTGGAAGGTTTCCACCTCGGTCGCGCGCACGCTGATCTTCTTGACAATGCCGCCGACGCCGCTGGTTTCGATCCAGTCGCCCACCTTGAACGGCCGCTCGGCGAGCAGGATCAGGCCGGAGACGAAGTTGGAGACGATTGCCTGCATGCCGAAACCGATACCGAGTGACAGACCGCCGGCCACCAGCGCGAGGCTGGAGAGATTGATGCCCGCCGCCGAGATGCCGATGAGCCCGGCCATGCCGAGGCCGAGATAGCCGACCGCTGTGCGGATCGAGTTGCGCACGCCAGAATCCAGCTTGCCGCGCGCCATCACCCGCACATCCAGCCAGCCCTGGAACCAGCGGGTGAAGAAGTAGAACAGCGCGAAGAGCAGGATCCCGACGGCAATGGCCACCAGCGAGATCGTCACCGAACCGATCTGGAAACCGGTGGCTATGGTGAGGAACCAGACAGTCATCTCGCTCCACTGGAAGCCCCAGAGCAGCAGGATCACCGGAATGCCGAGGAGAAGCACGAAAATATTGATGATGATGCTGGCGATCAGGCCAAGCTGATCGAGTGTCGAGTCATCGATGCCGAAGCGCGTCTGCACCGTGCTGCCGAGCACTGTGCCGCCCAATGCATTCTCGTCGGCCACCGCGCGCGCCGTGAGGAAGCCCAGATACATCGTCACGAGCACGGCGCCATTGATGACGATCTGCTGCGAGACGAAACGGGCAAAACCGATATAGCCCAGCAACGCTGCGATGATCGGAATGAGGCCGATGGCATAAAGGAACAGCCGCAGCGGCCTTGGCCAGCGCCGGGCTTCGCCGGTCTCCTCGTTCTCCAGGGGCTTCAGAAACGCCATGGCGAGGATCAGCAGCCCGACCAGAACCGTTGCAAACAGGCTCTTGGCCACCGTCAGCGACAGGGGTGAGGATGCAATCTGGTTGACCGTATTGGCGAGATAATCGAGCCCCGTGATCGTCGCCGTGGCCGTGACCAGAACCATGAGAATGCGGCCCGGACGCGGTGCAACGCGCACCAGACGCCAGTTGGGCGCGCCCGGGCAAATGACGGCCTGGGCCAGGGCATGCACGAAATAGACGATGCCGATCACCGAAAACAGCGTGTAGATCAGCGACGCGATATCCGGGCGCAGCACATTGAAATAGCCGAGGAAAAAGTAGGTCGTGGCCAGAAACACGCCGACGGTCAGCGACCGCATCAGGGTCGACCAGAAGGCAACAGCCAGACGGCTCAGATAGGAGGGCTCTTCAACCGCCGGATCGCGCAGATAGAGATGCCCCAGCAACCGCTGGCCGCCGATGAGAAGCACCAGGGCGGTTATCGCGGCAAAGAAGGCGGCAGCCAGCAGGGACTGCCATTTGAACGTGATGACGAAGCGCCACCAGGACGAAATGAGCTGGTTCATCGTGCCCATTTCCCGGCCATAGGCTTCGATGACTTCGCTGCCGAGGGAATAGTTGATGTCGACGCGCTGCGACAATGTATTGGCAAAAAGCTCGCGCCGGGCATCGCCGATCGCATCGATCATCTTGTTGACTTCGAGCAGCTGGTCTTCGGTTTCGCCGAGAACCGCGTTGATCTCCGCCTTTTCCGTCGTCAGGCGGGTGCGTTCATCCGTGACGATCTTCGCTTCGGCCGGCTGCCCCTGCGCGGGCGGTGCGCCCAGCTGTTCCAGGCGGGCATTGATCTCGGTGATGCGCGGCCGGAACGAAACGCCGATATCCAGCAGTTTCTTGGCGCTCGCTTCCAGATCGAGGCGCAGATTGGCAAGCGCCGCGTCGGCATCGGCCTTCTGCTTGAATTTCTGTTCATAGGTCGAGATCTGCTTCTTCAGCGCGTCGATGGCCGGGCGCTGTTCGGCGACGATGTTCGATTTGACGGCGGGCGCAGGCGCTGGCGCCACGGGTGCCGGCTCCGCTGCGGCGGGCGCAGGCTCCGGTGCCGGGGCTGGTGCGGGCGATGTGGCTGCCGGGGCTGGCGCCGGGGTCTGCGCCAAAGCCAGTTGCACCGGGGCCGCCAGAAACAGAACGGCGGCAATCGTCAGAAGAATCTGCCGAAGGAAAGATGAGATCACGGGTTCAGATCCATTTATGAACAGTTTGCTTCGTCGATTTGCCCGTTCATGTCGGCACAATCAAGGCACTTTCTGCTTTCATTCTCGCGACTGGTCGGCTTGTTGACAGTGCTCGCCGCTATCGTGATGACCATTCCAGCAATGCGACAGTAGCATAATGTTGGGGTAATCATGCATCGTCACACCTGCGGCAGGCCGGAAACTTGCCAAAGTCACAATTTTGCTCGCCTTCGCCTCGCGCTCATCTTGACCAGTACAGATGCACACTGTTGACTGGCACAATCGGGAAACAAACGTCCAACCGCAACAGATTCGCTTTCGAGACCAGAAGACCATGATCATCAAATGCCCCTATTGCGGCCCGCGCGACGTCATCGAATTCACCTATCAGGGCGACGCGACACGCCAGCGCCCCGACCCGGCCTCATCCGATCAGGCCGCATGGAACGCCTATGTCTATGAGCGGGCCAATCCCATGGGCGCGCACCGTGAGTTCTGGCTGCACAGCGGCGGCTGCCGCCAGCATCTGATCGTCACGCGCGATATGGCGACCCATGTCATTTCGTCCGTGGGCTTTGCCCGGGATGCCGTTGCCGCCGGGAAAGGCGGTGATCGCCCATGACCGCGTCACGGCTCCCCAAGGGTGGACGGATCGACCGCGCCAGGACGGTGCGGTTCACCTTCGACGGCAAGGCCTATAGCGGCCATCCCGGCGACACGCTGGCCTCGGCCCTCCTCGCCAATGGCGTGACGCTGTTCGGCCGCTCGTTCAAATATCACCGGCCGCGCGGCGTCTTTGCTGCGGGCAGCGACGAGCCGAATGCGCTCGTCACCGTTCTCAACGGCGATGTGCGCGAACCCAATGTCCGCGCCACGGAACTGGAAATCCATGACGGCCTCGTCACCGAAAGCCAGAACCGCTTTCCCTCGCTTGAACACGATGTCATGGCCATCAACCAGCTGGCCGGTCCGATACTGTCGGCGGGTTTCTACTACAAGACCTTCATGGGCCCGGCCATCGGCCCGCTGCGCAGCACCAAGGTCTGGATGTTCTTCGAAAAATTCATCCGCCGCGCCGCCGGTCTCGGCAGGGCGGGCATTGCCGCCGATCCCGACCATTACGAGCGCATGAACGCCTTCTGCGACGTGCTGGTGGTGGGCACCGGCCCGGCCGGACTATTGGCTGCGGAAGCTGCTGCGGAAACCGGAGCGCAGGTGATCATCGCCGAGGAACGGCCGGTTGCCGGCGGCGCACTGCTCGCATCGGCGGAGCTGATCGACGGACGCAACGCCGCAGTCTGGGCGCGTGAAAAGGCGGCAGCGCTCGCGGGCCGCGCCAATGTGCGTTTTCTCACCCGGACCTCCGTCTGGGGCTATTATGACGGCAATGTCCTGACCGCCATCGAGCATGTCTCGGATTTCAAGCCGAACCGCACCAAGGGGCAGCCGCGCCAGCGCCATTGGGTCATCCGCACCGGCAAGACCATTCTGGCGACGGGTGCGTTCGAGCGGCCGATCGTCTTCCCCGGCAATGACTGCCCCGGCGTCATGCTGGCCGATGCGGTCAGACGCTATGCGGTCGAGTATGGTGTGGCTGCGGGAACCAATGTGACGCTGTTCACCAACAATGACAGCGCCTACGAGGCAGCCCGCGCCATGGCGCAGGCTGGCGTCAATATCGTTGCCATCGTCGATGTGCGCGCGGATGTATCCGGCGCCTGCATCGAGATTGCCTCGGCGGCGGGGGCGGAACTGGTCCTCGGCCACGCCGTCACCGGCACCCATGCGGGCAAGACACTCAGCTCCATCACCGTGCAGCATTTCAATGCGCAGACCGGCCATGTCTCCGGCGCGGCGCGGGAAATCAAGACCGATTGCCTCGGCGTATCCGGCGGCTGGTCCCCGGCGATCCATCTCGCCAGCCAGGCGGGCGGCAAGCCGGAGTGGGACGAGGATTTGCAGGCCTTCCTGCCGCCGGAGGCCAACCAGAACTGGGTGACGGCAGGATCCGCGGCGGGGTACATGGATACGGTCAGCGTGTTCTCCGATGGCGCGACCAAGGGCACCTCCTCCAAGATCAAGCCGAAGCTGCCTGCGGTCGATGCCCCGATGTTCGATGCATCGCCCGCCCCCGTGTTTGAAATCGAGCCCGCGGCCAAATCGCAAAAGGCATTCGTCGATTTCCAGCACGATGTCACCGCCGACGATATCCGCCTCGCCTACCGCGAGGGCTTCCATTCGGTCGAGCACCTGAAGCGCTACACCACGCTCGGCATGGCGACGGATCAGGGCAAGACATCGAATATTCCCGGCCTTGCCATCATGGCCGATGTGCGCGGCATTACCATTCCGGAGGCGGGCACCACCCGCTTCCGCCCGCCCTTCACGCCGGTATCCTTCGGTGCTATCGCCGGCGAACGCTATGGCGACCTGCGGCCGCACCGGCTGACCCCGATGCATGACTGGCATCTCGCCAACAGCGCCAGGACCTATGAAGCCGGCCTGTGGCACCGCCCGATGATCTATGGCAGCCATGGCGAAACGGTCGAACAGGCCTATGTGCGTGAAGCGCGCGCGGTGCGCCAGAGCGTCGGGATTGTCGATGTTTCGACCCTCGGCAAGATCGACATTCAGGGTCCCGACGCGGGCGAATTTCTCGACCGTGTCTACACCAACATGTTTTCCACCCTGCCGGTCGGCAAGGCGCGCTACGGCCTGATGCTGCGCGAGGACGGCATTGTCTATGACGATGGCACCACGTGGCGCCTCAGTGAAACACAGTTCCTGATGACGACCACAACGGCCAATGCCGGAAACGTCATGCAGCATCTGGAATTCTATCTGGATTGCGTCTGGCCGGACCTGCGCGTGCACCTGACCTCGGTGACCGATGTCTGGGCCGGGACGGCCGTGTCGGGCCCGAAAGCCCGGGCTGTTCTGGAAGCCTGCGTCACGGGAACCGGCGTCGACAATACAACCCTGCCGTTCATGGGCATCGTGCACGGCTTTATCGGCGATGTGCCGGTCATGATCTGCCGCCTCTCCTTCTCGGGCGAGCTGGCCTATGAAGTCTATTGCGGCGCAGGCTATGGCACGCAGGTCTGGGAAGCGCTGCTCGAAGCGGGCAAGCCCTTTGACATCATGCCCTACGGGCTGGAAGCGCTTGGCACGTTGCGTATCGAAAAGGGCCACGTCACCGGCGCCGAAATCGATGGCCGCACCACCGCGCACGACCTGCATCTCGACTGGATGCTGTCGAAAAAGAAGCCCTATATCGGCTCCGGCATGAAGGACCGCGCGGGATTGAACGATGAAAACCGCCTGTCGCTTGTCGGGCTGATCTCGCTCGACAACCAGTCGATCAATGGCGGTAGCCATATCGTCAGCGATGCAGCGCCGCGCGAACCTGCCGACAGCTTTGGCCACGTCACCGCCGCCTGCTATTCCCCGGCGCTGGGCAAATACATCGCGCTGGCGCTGGTCAAGCACGGCACGTCGATGATCGGCAACCGCGCCTATGCGACGGACCTTCTGCGCGGCAAGCACGGTGCCGTCGAGATCGTCAGTCACCACATGTTTGATCCAGAGGGGAGCCGGATGCATGGCTGAACCACAATCTCCCCTCGGCTACGTATTTGTTCCGGGTGACCATGGCAACTCCGCTGGCGGCATCGGCCTTGTCCTGACCGAGCGCAGCGACGTTTCCATCGTGCAGGTGACCGCATGGCGCGGGACCATTCCCGCCATCCTGACCGCCATCGGTAATGTGACCGGATTGAATGTCGCGGACAAACCGGGTGCCGGGCGCAGTGCGGGCGAAAAATCCGTCTTCGGTTTCGCGCCCGGACGTTATTTCGTCGTGAGCCCGTCCGCTGATCTGGAAGACCGCCTGCGCAAGGCCATACCGCTGGAAACCGGTACGATCGTCGATCTGACCCATGGCCGCAGCGCCATCCGCGTCAAGGGCCCGTGGTCGGAATGGGTGCTGTCGAAGCTGTTTGCCATCGACTTTTCCGAGCATGGCTTTCCCGTCGGCTTCGGCCGCGCCACGCTGCATCACGATATCCATGCCAATATCCAGCGGATCGACGCGGAGACCTTCGACCTCTACGTGTTCCGCACCTTTGCCCGTTCGTTCTGGCAGACGCTGGGTCATGCGGCGGCGGAAGTCGGCTACCGCGTCGAATGAGCAGTTTCCGGCTTGCCGCCCGTTATGATGCGAGCAGGCTCTTCGCCGGTTTTCCCGCGATATAGACTTCCGCAATGGTGCGGTCGTCGCCCATGGTCTGCATCAGGAACAGCTCTTCGACGAGCGTTTCCACCGTTTCCATGCGCAGGCGCATGGCCGGGGTGGAGCGGGCATTGAGCACAATGCAGTCCGCTTCCGCGCCCGGCGCAAACGAGCCGATGATGCCCTGCAGCGACAGCGCGCGGGCATTACCCAGTGTCGCCTGATAATACGAGCGCAGCGGGTGATAGCGCTGGCCCTGAATGTTCAGGATCTTGTAGCCCTCATCCAGCGTGCGCAGCATGGAATAGGATGTGCCGCCGCCAATATCGGTGGCGATGGCATGGCGCACCGGCGGACGGGACGCCTCGAGGCGCGCCAGATTGAACAGGCCGCTGCCGATGAACAGGTTCGAGGTCGGGCAGAAGACTGCAACAGACCCGCTGTTGGCGATGGCAGCAATTTCCGCATCGGTCAGGTGGATGCAATGGCCAAGCAGCGTCTTGGGGCCAAGCAGGCCGTAATGCTCATAAACCTGCGTGTAGTCCCGGCTCCATGGAAACAGCTCAGCCACGAAGGCAATTTCGGCGGTGTTTTCGCACAGATGCGTCTGCACGTGCAGATCGGGGTACTCGCGGGCCAGCGCCCCGCTCATCTCCAGCTGCTCCGGCGTCGATGTCGGTGCAAAACGCGGCGTGATGGCATAGAGCTGGCGCCCGGTTCCGTGCCATTTGCCGATCAGTTCCTTGCTGTCGTCATAGCCCGACTGGGCCGTGTCGAGAAGACCGGGCGGCGCGTTGCGGTCCATCATCACCTTGCCCGCGATCATGCGCATGTTGCGCCGGTCCGCCTCGGTGAAAAATGCCTCGACCGACGCCTTGTGCACGGTGCAATAGGCGGCGGCCGTGGTGGTGCCGTGGCGGATCAGTTCATCGAAGAAGGCCGAGGCGATGCGCTCGGGATGGCCCTGATTGGAGAATTTCTGCTCCTCGACAAAAGTGTATTTGTTCAGCCATTCCATCAGTTCGCCCGCATAGGAGGCGACAACCTGCATCTGCGGGTAATGGATGTGGGTATCGATGAAGCCCGGCATGATCAAATACGGGCGATGGTCGATGACTTCGACATTCCGGCCGTCCCCGGCGCGCAGGCGGGCATAATCGTCGATGGCCCAGATCTTGCCGTCGCGGATCAGCAGTCCGCCATCCTCGATATAGGTGAATGCGTCCGGGCTGGCATCGCCCGCCAGCGGCTCGTCGTGAAACGTCAGCAGACGTCCGCGTAACAGAAGTTCGGTCATTGCGTGGATTTTCCCGATACCGCAGAACGATACCACGCCACGATCCGGGACCGCTCGGCATCTGTCATCTGCGTCAGGTTTCCCGGTGGCATGGCGTGGCTGGCACCGGCGAACAGATAGACCTGGCTGGCATGAGCCGCAATCAGTTCGTCGGTATCGAGCCGAATTCCCTTGGGCGCGTGCATGATCCCCTCAAAGGACGGCTCCGCCGCATGGCACATGGAACAGCGTCCCATGACAGTGTCGCGCACCTCCTGAAAGTTCTGCGCGGCGAGAAAGGGCGCGGCGGCGCTTGAGACTTTTTCCGGTCCCTGCAGCACCTTCGGCACCGTCGACAGCCAGATGATGACGATGAACAGCACGACCGAGGCCAGCCACGTCCAGTGCGGATTGCCGGTTCCGGCGTGTTTCGAGTTGAAATAGTGGCGGATGAGCACGCCGATGATGAAAATCAGCGCGGCGATGACCCAGTTGAATTCCGTCGAGCTTGCCAGCGGATAATGGTTGGACAGCATCAGGAAAATGACGGGCAGCGTCAGGTAGTTGTTGTGGGTCGAGCGCTGCTTGGCCTGCTTGCCGAGCTTCGGATCGGGCGTCTTGCCGGCGATCAGATCGGCAACGACCTTCTTCTGGTTCGGAATGATCAGAAGGAACACGTTGCCGGACATGATCGTGGCGGTGAATGCGCCAAGATGCAGGAAGGCGGCGCGCCCGGTGAACAGATGCGTATAGCCCCACGCCATGACGACGATGACCGCATAGAGAATGAGCATCAGCGCCGTGTCATTGTTCGCCAGCGGCGACTTGCACAGGAGATCGTAGATCAGCCAGCCAAGGCCGATGGACGCGAGCGAGATCAGGATGGCGACCGGCGTCGAGACGTCAAGAATGTTGCGGTCGATGAGATAAAGGTCCGCACCGGCATAATAGACGATGCACAGAAGCGCGAAGCCGGAGAGCCATGTGGCATAGGACTCCCATTTGAACCAGATCAGATGTTCCGGCATGTGCGGCGGCGCGACCATGTATTTCTGGATGTGATAGAAGCCGCCGCCATGCACCTGCCATTCCTCGCCGTTCACCCCCTGCGGCAGGCCCTGATGGCGGCGCAGCCCCAGATCGAGCGCGATGAAATAGAAGGATGAGCCGATCCAGGCGATTGCAGTGATCACATGCAACCAGCGGGCGGCAAAGCTGAGCCATTCCCAGAAAATAAGGTAATCCATCGGGGCCTCATGCAAAGCATCACAATGCGTGTGTTCGCGGCCCGATGCAAGGTGATGAACTACTTGGAATCGTGAAAGATAATCCCGAGTGTATGGCGCTGGCCGCTGCGCACGCGGCTCACACCATGGCGCATGTTGACCCGGTAATAGCCGCGCGATCCCTTGACGGGGCGCTGGCTGACCGGAAAGACCACGCCGTCGCCCTGTCGCAGCGGCACCACCTCCGCCCGCGACTGCATACGCGGACGCTGTTCGGTCAGCACAAATTCGCCGCCGGTAAAATCCACTCCGGGCTCTTTCAGCAGAAACGCCACCTGCAGCGGGAACACGTGAATGCCATAGATATCCTGATGCAGGCAGTTGTAGTCGCCCGCGCCATATTCCAGCAGCAGCGGCGTCGACCGGTCCTGCCCGGCACCGTGGCAACGCGCGATGAATGCCTGATGCGCATCGGGATAGCGGATATCGATGCCCATCTGCTCGTTCCAGCGGTTGGCGATGCGGGCCAGCGGCGGATAGAGCGCTTCACGCAACCCATGGACAATTTCGGGGAGCGGATAGGAGAAATACTTGTACTCCCCCTGCCCGAAGCCGTGCCGGGCCATGACGATGCGCTTGCGGAAAATCGTATCGTCGGCATAGCTATCCGCCAGCGCCGTGCATTCGGCGCGCGACAGGACATTGCGCAGAATGGTGCAGCCGAAAGCCTCCATCTCCGTTTGTGCGGCGGTCCAATCGATCGGGCTCATGTCTGGCATTGCAGCATCCTTACTCACGCAGAAATTCCTGCACAGGAGACCGCAATGAGAGCCGATCAACCACCCGTTTCCTGCACAACGCACGATGAAAGGGCCTGCGCTTCACAAAAACGACAGTTTTTTTGTCCATGAGGCCGCGCACACGACGATTTTGAGTGACTCGGCTTGCCGGACTTCATAAATAGAGTCGCAACGGGGTCTGACAGACCGCGAACGGGAACTGTTGGAAACGCATATGGGCTTGAACAGAAATGGCAAATCAGAAAGGCGTGGATCCGCTCCGCTGCTGATTTCTATCTTCTGGCTCATTGCCACCCTGGGGGTCGTCTATATCGTCGCTCCCGAAACGGACCTGCGCAACAACCGTGCCAGCGCACCGGTGCGCGACGATGCCCGCCTCGCCCATGAGAGCGACAATCGCTCCGCCCCCGTGCAGAATTCCATGCGTATCGCTGCGCTCGAAGCCCTGCACCTGAAAATCAAGAGCGGCGTGCGCGCGGATACGAATTCCCATGACGGCATCGTTCCGGACGGGATTTCCCTGATTCTGGCCGGCGCGCAGCCAGCCACACCCTCCGAAACCGGTTCAAGCCTGGCGCTTGACCGCATCAGCGTTTTCAGCGCCCGGGCTCCCCCCGCCGCGCTTGCCTGAGGCAATCCGTTGCTCGGCAACGGTTCCAACGCAACACCATCGGCAGCCGCCCGGAACAGACGCGACCATTTCCCGGCAGCCTCGCCGTAATTCATGACGGAACACTGATATGCGCACTTCGAAATGGGTTCTTGGAACCTATATTTTCATCATTATTGCGGGCATCATCCTCGCACTGCCCAATATTTTCACCAAAGCACAGCTCGATGCCTTGCCCAACTGGCTGCCCAAAAAGCAGATTTCGCTTGGTCTCGATCTTCGCGGCGGTTCCTATCTCGTTCTCGAAGTGGACGCCGCAGCCCTGAAGAAGGACCGCGTCCGCGCCATGCTGGACGATGCGCGCAACAAGCTGCGCACCGAACGCATCCAGGCGCAGTCGGTCCGCATCGCCGGTGATTCCGTCATCGTGACCATTGCCGACCAGGCACAGCGCGACCGCGCCGTGACGGTTCTGAAGGAACTGACCGCCCAGGTTGCGCAGGTCGGCTTCGCCGCCCCGGTCAGCGATATCGACATCACCTCGGCCGACAACACGATCCGTCTCACCCTGACGGATGCCGGCATGAAGGACAGGCTCGACAACGCCCTGCAGCAGAGCCTTGAAATCGTCCGCCGCCGCGTCGATCAGGTCGGCGTGGCCGAACCCTCGATCCAGCGCGTCGGTTCCGACCGTATCGTCGTCCAGCTTCCCGGCCTGCAGGACCCGTCCCAGCTGCGCGCGCTGCTCGGCAGCACGGCCAAGATGACGTTCCACATGGTCGCCGACCGCAATTTCGGCGATACGCCGCCGCCCGGCATTTCCATCCTGCCGGATGCCAAGAATCCCGGCCAGACCTATCCCGTCGAGGACCGCGTTGCGCTCAGCGGCGAACGCCTGACCGACGCCCGCGCCGCCTTTGACCCGCAGACCAACCAGCCGATCATCTCGTTCCGCTTCGACAATGTCGGTGCGCGTCAGTTTGCCGAAATCACCAGCCAGAATGTCGGCCGTCCCTTTGCCATCGTTCTCGACGGCAAGGTGCTGACCGCGCCCGTCATTCAGGTGCCGATCACCGGCGGTTCCGGCCAGATCACCGGCAATTTCACGGTGCAGGATACGGTAACAACCGCCGCCCTGCTGCGCGCCGGTGCCCTGCCCGCGCCATTGACGGTCATCGAAGAACGCACGGTCGGTCCTGATCTCGGCGGCGACGTCATCAAGATGGGCATCCTGACCGGTCTTGTCGGCTTCGCCCTCGTCGTCGGCTTCATCTTCGTGCTCTATGGCACGTGGGGCTTCATTGCCAATCTGGCGCTGGCGCTCAACGTCATCCTGACATTCGGTGTCCTCAGCCTTATCGGCGCCACGCTCACCCTGCCCGGCATCGCAGCCATCATCCTTGGCATCGGCTTTGCGGTGGATGCGAACATTCTCATCAACGAGCGTATCCGTGAAGAAGCCCGCAAAGGCATCGGCGCCATGGCCGCCGTCGACCGCGGCTTCAAGCACGCCTACGCCACCATCGTCGATGCGAACGTCACGCACCTGATTTCCACGCTCTTGCTGTTCCTGTTCGGCACCGGCCCGATCCGCGGCTTCGCGGTCACCATGGTCATCGGCACGCTGATTTCCATGTTCACCGCCGTGACCGTCGTGCGCATCGTCATGACGGCCATCGTCCGCCGCCGCAAGATGAAGACCATCCACATCGAGCACGTGGTCAAGCTGGTTCCGGAGACCACCAAAATCTCCTTCATGAACGCCCGCTTCTTCGGTATCGGCGTCTCGATCTTCCTGTCGATCGCCTCGGTGATCCTGTTCATCCATCCCGGCCTCAACTACGGCATCGACTTCAAGGGCGGCATCCAGGTTGCCGTCACCACGTCGAAACCCGCCGATCTCGCCACCATGCGCAGCTCGCTGGAAGCACTCGGCCTCGGAGAGGTCGTGCTGCAGCAGGCCGGCGGCGACAATCAGGTCCTGATCCGCGTCCAGCGCCAGGATGGCGGCGAAGAGGCCCAGACGGCTGCCGTGACCAAGGTCAAGGCCGCGGTCGAACAGCTCGATGCCGGCGTGAAGATCGAAAGCTCGGAAGTCGTCGGACCGAAGGTCAGCCAGGAACTGGCGCGCTCGGGTGTCCTGGCGGTCATCCTCGCCAGTATCGCCATGCTGCTCTATATCTGGTGGCGGTTCGAGTGGCACTTTGCCCTCGGCGCGATTGCGACGCTCATTCTCGACACGACGAAGACGGTCGGCTTCTTCGCCCTGATGGGGCTGGACTTCAACCTCACGGCCATCGCCGCGCTTCTGACGATGATCGGCTACTCCGTCAACGACAAGGTGGTGGTCTATGACCGCATGCGCGAGAACCTGCGCATTCACAAGAAGATGCCGCTGCGCCAGATCATCGACATGAGTATCAACCAGACGCTGGCCCGTTGTATCTACACCTCCGTCACCATCTTCCTTGCCATGCTGCCCATGGCAATCTGGGGTGGCAAGGCCGTGGAAAACTTCGCGCTGCCGATGCTTTTCGGTGTCGTGATCGCCACGAGTCCGTCGATCTTCATCGCGGCCCCGATCCTGCTGCTCCTGGGAACATGGAGGGAAAAGAACCACCAGCACCGCATCGGATCGAGCGAGACACCGGCCGTGAAGAGCTGAGCGGAGCCTGATCTGAGCTCTCCAAGCTAAATATCTGCGGCGTATGAAAAAAATTGCATTTCATGCGCCGCAGAACGACAAAAGTTGTTTGCAAGACATCATGTGTACGCAATACTGAGGCAGTCATTGGCTGCAGACAGATTGACTCTATTATTTTTCATCACGACCCAGGGGGAGACACCGACATATGCCTCATGAAACGCCGCTGATTGCGACAATCGTTGTGGGCCTTGTGGTGGCCTTCATCTTCGGTGCGATTGCCAACCGTCTGCGCGTTCCTCCCCTTGTCGGTTACCTGCTTGCCGGTGTCCTTGCCGGCTCCCATACACCCGGTTTTGTTGCCGACCAGGAACTGGCGGCTGAACTCGCCGAGATCGGCGTCATTCTGCTGATGTTCGGCGTCGGGCTGCATTTCTCCCTGAAGGATCTGCTGTCGGTCCGGGCCATCGCCATTCCCGGTGCAATCGTGCAGATCGTCGTGGCAACCCTGCTCGGCGCCGGACTTGCCTGGATTCTCGGCTGGAGCATGCAGGCGGGATTTGTCTTCGGTCTCGCTTTGTCCGTTGCCAGTACCGTCGTGCTTTTGCGCGCCATGCAGGAGCGCCGCCTGATCGAGACGGAACGCGGGCGCATCGCCGTCGGCTGGCTGATCGTCGAAGACCTGGCCATGGTTCTGGCACTGGTGCTGCTGCCGGCCATTGCCGATGCCGTCAACGGCAAGAACCCGGCGGTCGAGGCCGCTGCCCATATCGCCAGCGACCCCATCGTCGCCTATTTCAATCTCGGCATCGGCGGCATCATCGGGCTGACGCTCGGCAAGGTTGCCGCCTTCGTCGCCGTGATGCTGATCGTCGGCCGCCGTGTCATCCCGTGGACACTGCATGCCATTGCCCATACCGGTTCGCGCGAACTGTTCCGGCTCGCCGTGCTGGCCATTGCGCTTGGTGTGGCTTTCGGCGCGTCGAAACTGTTCGGCGTATCGCTGGCGCTCGGCGCCTTCTTCGCCGGCATGATCATGAGCGAATCCGAGCTCAGCCACCGGGCGGCAGAGGAATCCCTGCCGCTGCGCGATGCTTTCGCCGTGCTGTTCTTCGTCTCAGTCGGCATGCTGTTCGACCCGATGACCATCATCAACGATCCGCTGCCGCTTCTGGCAACGCTTGCGATCATCGTGGTGGGCAAGTCGCTGGCAGCCTTCTTCATCGTGCTGGCGTTCGGTTATCCCACCGGGACCGCCCTGATCATTTCGGCCAGTCTGGCGCAGATCGGCGAATTCTCGTTCATTCTGGCGGAGCTGGGTGTCGGGCTCGGCATGCTGCCGCAGGAAGGGCGCGATCTCATTCTCGGCGGCGCCATCCTGTCGATCCTGCTCAATCCGGTTGTCTTTGCCGGGGTGGGATATCTGAAACCGTGGCTGGAAAAACGCTCCGCCTCGGCAACGGAAGCCAGCCCCGAGACGACGGTCGTCGAAGAACCCGACGTGGAAGAACTGCAGCCGACCACCCTCACCAACCACGCGGTGCTGATCGGTTACGGCCGTGTCGGCAGTCTGGTGGGCGATGCGCTGAAGGAAGTCGGCAAGCCGTTTCTGGTGATCGAAGATGCCGACAAGACCGTGGCAAAGCTGCGCGATGACGATGTGGAAACCATCGTCGGCAATGCCGCCAATGGCGATGTGCTGGCCGCGGCCAACCTTGCCGAAGCCCGGCAGCTGATCATCGCCATTCCGAATGCCTTCGAAGCCGGGCAGATCGTCGTCAAGGCGCGTGCCGCCAACCCGGCCATCAGCATCCTGGCGCGCGCGCATTCGGACGCCGAGGTCCAGCATTTGCAGGATCTGGGTGCCGACGCAGTGATCATGGGCGAGCGGGAAATTGCCCGGGGGATTGTCGCGCATATTCTCGATCTCGACAAACCGAAGCCGGAGGAGCCCTTATCGGCATAACCAAAGAAAAAACGGGGTTCGCGGCGCAAGCCAGGTGAGAATGATTGGACGGGAATGGGTATGAAGTTAAAGGACTATATATGGCCGGTGATCGGCTTGGCCGCTGTTGCTGTCTCCGCGTGGCTCCTCTACCGGGAGTTGCGGAGCATATCTCTTGAGGATGTGATCCACAGTCTCTATGCGATTCCGACCCACCGCTGGATTCTGGCCGCCCTTGCCTCCCTGCTCGCCTATGCCGCCCTTGCGGGCTATGACCGGATTGCCCTCCTGCATCTGCGCCGCAAGATTTCCTGGCTGTTCATCACCCTGTGCTCCTTCACCACCTATGCGCTCTCGCACAATATCGGCGCGTCGGTGATCTCGGGTGCAGTGGTGCGCTATCGCGCCTATTCCTCGCAAGGGATGAGCACGGCGGAAATCGCCCTGCTCATTGCCTTCTGCTCCTTCACCTTCATGCTCGGCACGATCACCCTGAGCGCATTCGTGCTTCTGATCGAACCGGAAATATTGCAGCGCTTCAACAATGAGCTGCCGCTTTCCCTCAGCTATCTCCTCGGCTTCGGCGCCCTCGCCTTCGTGCTGCTCTATGTCTTCGGCAGCTGGCTGCAGCTGCGCCCGCTGCGCATCCGCAAGTTCACGCTCGAATATCCGCGTCTGACCGTTGTCGCCCAGCAGCTGATTGTCGGGCCGCTGGAACTGATCGGCGCCGCCGCCATCATCTATTTCACCCTGCCCGAAGCGGGCAATCCCGGCTTTCTCATCGTGCTCGGGATTTTCCTCATCTCGTTTTCCGCCGCCCTCATTTCCCATGCACCGGGCGGTCTCGGCGTACTGGAACTGGTCTTCCTGACCGGGCTTCCCGACATGAACCAGGCCGATGTGCTGGCCGCACTGATCATCTTCCGCCTGTTCTACCTGCTGATCCCCTTTGCCCTGTCGCTGCTTGTCGTCCTGTTCTTCGAGCGTTCGCAGTTGCTCCTGCGCTGGTACAAGAAGGACAGCGAGACCTGAGCCGTCAACGCCGGACCGATTTCACGATTCCGGATTTTCGCATTGGAATTTTTTTCCAATACACCCCGACTTTAGACCCCCATTCCTTCAAAGAATGGGGGCTGGCACCTATTTTCAGGCTGTGATTTCAACATTTCCTCCCCAAGCTGGAAGGATGGGTGCCTGATGACAACATTGATCATTCCCGGATATCTCGGCTCCGAGAAAGGCCATTGGCAACGGCAGTGGCTGGCCGATGACGATACCGCCCGCCTTGTCGAACAGGATGACTGGGAAAACCCGGTTCTGTCACAGTGGCTGCACGTGCTCGAGGCGGCGATCTCGGAAACACCCGGCGCCATTCTCGTTGCCCACAGTCTGGGCTGCGTGCTTGTCGCCCATCTGGCCAGCCGCCCCTCCGCCGCCCATGTGGCAGGCGCCGTGCTGGTGGCACCCGCCGATGCCGAGCGCATGGCGGTGCAGGACCCGAAATTCCGCAGCTTTGCCCCGCTGCCGCGTCACGATTTCGGCTTTCCCTCCATCGTCGCCGCCAGCCGCGACGATCCCTACATGTCGTTCAACAAGGCACAGGCACTGGCGGATATCTGGGGCTCGGGTTTTGTCGACATGCGCCATGCCGGCCACATCAACGTTGCCAGCGGTTTTGGCGCATGGCCGGAAGGCTATATCCTGGCGCAGTCGATGCGGCGGCCGGACGATGCCCTTCGCACCAGGCGGGCGGCCTAGCCCGCCTGCTTGCGTTCCAGAACATATTTGAGGATGAGCGTGACCACCGCTATCAGCGCCAGGGTCGACGAGGCGGCAAAGGCCCCGGTGACGTTGTAGTCGTTGAACAGCAGTTCGATCTGCAGCGGCAGCGTGTTGGTCTGGCCGCGAATGGCACCTGATACCACCGACACGGCGCCGAACTCGCCCATGACGCGCGCATTGCACAGCACCGCGCCATAGAGCAGCGCCCAGCGGATATTCGGCAGTGTGACATAGAAGAATGTCTGCAGCCCCGTTGCCCCGAGGGTGATGGCCGCTTCCTCGTCCTCGCTGCCCTGCGCCTGCATGAGCGGAATGAGTTCGCGTGCCACGAACGGGCTGGTGACAAACAGGCTGACCAGAAAGATCGCCGGTACCGTGAACATGATCTTGATGTCGTGGCTCTCCAGCAGCGGACCGAGCAGGCCCTGGCTGCCGTAGAGGAAGAGATAGGTCACACCCGCGACAATCGGCGAGACGGAGAACGGAATCTCGATGAAGGTGATCAGCAGCCGGCGGCCGGGAAAGCGGAAACGCGTGACCAGCCAGGCGACGCAGATGCCGAAGACCATGTTGATCGGCACCACGACGATGGCCGTCAGCACGGTCAGCCAGATCGCATGCAATGTCGCGGGCTGGGTGATCTGTGCGATATAGACGGAGATGCCCTCGCGCAGCGCATAGGTAAAAATCACCGCGATCGGCACGCCGATGAACAGCGCCGACAGGGCCATGGCGGCGAGGATCAGCAGCCAGTGCGCCGTGCGTGCCGGGCGCTGGCCATGCCGCCGGGACGACTGCATTTTGGCCGGGGCGGCGAGATCAGCTGCGGTCTGCATAACGGAGCTGCCAGGCTTGAATGGAATTGGTGACAAAGAGCATCAGGAACGCCAGCACCAGCATCACGGTGGCAATGGCCGCCGCGGCGGGATAGTCATATTCATCGAGGCGGATGAACACGAGCAGCGACATCACCTCGGTCTCGAACGGCAGATTGCCTGAGATGAAGACGATGGCGCCGAATTCGCCGAGGCTGCGGGCAAAGGACAGGCTGCATCCGGCAATGAAGGCCGGGAAAATCGCGGGCCAGATCACCCGCGCGAAAATCTGCCAGTTCGTCGCTCCCAGCGACCGCGCCGCTTCCTCGACATCCACAGCCACATCCTCCAGCACCGGCTGCACCGTGCGGATGACAAAGGGAATGCTGGTGAACATCATGGCGATGGCGATGCCGAGCGGCGCATAGGCGATCTTCACCCCCAGCGGTTCGAGATAGCGGCCGAACCAGCCATTGGCGGAAAAGACGGTGACGAGCGCAAGACCGGCAACGGCGGTCGGCAGCGCGAACGGCAGGTCGACCACCGCATCCAGCAGCCGCCGCCCCGGAAATTCGTAGCGCACCAGCACCCACGCGAGCAGCAGGCCGAACAGCGCATTGAACAGCGTGGCAAGCAGCGCCGCCCCGACAGTTATCTTATAGGTTGCGACCGCCCGCTCGGACGAAATGATGGTCCAGAAATCCGACCAGCCGAGATTGACCGATTTGTACAGCATCGCCAGCAAGGGCAGCGCCACGATGACGGCGAAGTACAGCAGCGTCACGCCGAGGGTCAGGCTGAACCCCGGCAACAGTCCGCGCTGGCTGGATTTTGAAAACAACGGCATGCTCGGGTTCTAAAGCCTGTTCGCGTGAAAGCAAGCGAGTGGTTGCAAAGAATGCGGCGGCACAGCCAACGCCATGCCGCCTTCGGGTTCATCAGCCGCCGGTCAGCGCTTGGTGAAAACCTTGTCGAGGATGCCGCCCTCGGCGAAATGCTCCTTGGAGAGCTTGTCCCAGCCGCCGAAAACGTCCTCGACGGTCACCAGACGCGTCTCGGGGAACTGCGCGGCATATTTCGCCTTGATGGTCTCGTCATGCACGCGGTTGAAGTTCTGGGCGAGAATGTCCTGCCCTTCCGGCGTATAGAGGAATTTCAGATAGTTTTCGGCAATTGCCCGCGATCCGCGCTTGTCGACGACCTTGTCGACAACAGTGACGGGAAACTCCGCCAGCAGGCTGACCGGCGGCACCACCGCCTCATACTTGTCTTCGCCCAGCTGCTTGCGCGTACCCAGCACTTCCGCTTCAAACGTGATCAGCACATCGCCGATGCCGCGCTCGGCAAAGGTCGTGGTTGCGGCACGGCCGCCCGTGTCGAACACCGGCACGTTGGCGAAGAGTTTCTTGACGAAATCCTGCGCCTTGGCCTGATCCTTGTTGTTGGCCTCAAGCGCATAGGCATAGGCGGCCAGATAGGTGTAGCGCGCATTGCCGGAGGTTTTCGGATTCGGGAAGATCACCTTCACATCGTCGCGGACGAGATCATCCCAGTTCTTGATGTGCTTCGGATTGCCGGCGCGCACCAGAAAGGCCGGCAGGGAATAATAGGGCGAGGAATTGTTCGGCAGGCGCGACTGCCAGTCGGCGGGAATGAAATTGCCCTTGTCATGCAGCACCTGCACATCGGTGACCTGATTGAACGTCACGACATCGGCTTCAAGCCCTTCCAGGATCGAGCGGGCCTGTTTTGACGACCCCGCATGCGACTGGCTGACGGTGATGTCCTTGCCGGCCTCTTTCTTGTAGGCCGCCGTAAAGGCCTTGTTGACCTGCTCGTAGAGCTCGCGCGAAACATCGTAGGACACGTTGAGGATTCCGGTCGGCTCCGCGGCTTTCACCGGTCCGAGGCCGAGCGCCAGAGCAACCGTGGCGTAGACGAACAGTTTTTTCATTGCATTCTCCCAAGCAGCCAGCACGGATCGTGCTGTCGAAATGAACCCAGCCCCATCCAACCCAGCGATGTCATAGGAGAACGGATATTTTTTCTGAGAATGCCGCCAAAACTCCGGGAGCGGAAGAATTGGAATTCCAACAATACCTTGCTTCTTAAAACTTTATTCCAAGAAATGACTAAAATGAAATATTCGCCCGGTCTATCCGGGCCGGTTCCGCAATCCGCTTCCACCCCGCGATGCCGCGAGGCAGCGTCGTGATCGAAAGCGCGGTTTACCAGAAGCCGCGATGCTGCCAGCACCAGAGGAAATCCTCCTCGGTCCAGTTGCGATGACGCTTGGCCGAGGCCTCGTCGCTGTCCCGCTTCTTCGCATCCCGTGTATCGGTATCGAGTGTTTCCGAGGCGAATACCTCACGCCACAGGCGTTCTGCCCGATTAAAGATGCCTGATACTTCACTGTACATTGCGACCTCCAGGGAACAATTGGGTTGCAGAGTGCAGCTGCCTCCAGGAGACAACCGATACCCGATGATGACCGGTTGTAAAAATTTGTCAACAATCACTACCGGTTTAATCGTGTATCGATTTTAACGCTTTCGCAACTTTCCGGGCGCTTAATTCTTAATGAATGATTATTTTTCAGAGCCTTAACAGCCATTTTTAAGACATTCGGCCGCCATGAAAAAACTCCATTTTTTAACACTTTAGCACTAGAAAAAGTGACGCGAGGGACTATGACTGCATCTCACAGGGTGGTCAGGCAACAATCATGATTTCGCAGAAAGCCAAATATGCGCTCCGGGCGCTTGTCGTTCTCGCCAGAGCCGATGCCGAAAAGGCCCTTTTCATTTCGGACATCGCGGAAGAACAGAACATTCCGAAGAAGTTCCTGGAACAGATCCTGCTCGACCTGAAACATCAGGGCATCGTCATGAGCCGCCGCGGCAAGATGGGCGGCTATCTCCTGCTCAAGCAGGCGCAAGACATCACCTTCGGCGAGGTCCTCAGGCTGATCGACGGGCCGATTGCGCCCCTGCCGTGCCTCAGCAAGATTGCCTACCGGCGCTGCGAAGACTGCGACAGCGAGGACAAGTGCGAAATCCGCCATGTCTTCAGCGAAGTCGCCAATGTCACGCGCGGCGTGCTCGATAAGACCACGATTGCCGATTGCCTCGCCTATGGCGATGGCGGCAAGCTGGCAGCCGTGCTCGACAGCTAACCCCTCGGGAAACACCATGACCGCCAACGATCCGGAAACACTGGCCTTTTACGCCGATGAAGCCGTGCGTTACGCCAACCAGTCGCAGGCGCGCGCGTTTGACCATCTCGACGCCTACCTCGCCCTGCTGTCTCCCGGCGCCAGAATCCTTGAGCTTGGCTGCGGCGGCGGTGACGACACGGCCCATATGCTTGCCCATGGCTTTGCCGTGGTGCCGACGGATGGCTCGCCCGAAATCACAGCCGAAGCGCAGAAGCGCCTGGGCATCCCGGTGAATGTCCTGCAGTTTCAGGACATTGCGGATGAGAATACCTATGACGGCGTCTGGGCCAGTGCCTGCCTGCTGCACGTGCCGCGCGCCGGCCTGCCCGCTATCATCAGCCATATCAACCGCGCCCTCAAACCCGGCGGACGGTTCTTTGCCAGTTTCAAGGCCGGTACGGCCGAAGGCCGCGACCGCTTCGGCCGCTACTTCAACTACCCCTCGCCGGAATGGCTGCGCCAGGCCTATGGTGAAGATCGCTGGCACGATATCGATATCGCTGCGCTGATGGGCAGCGGCTATGACCGTGAGCCGACGCAATGGCTGCACGTCATCGCCACCAAGCAGCCCTGATCAGGTAAAGACAGCTTTTCCGATAACCGGCGTTGACGGAACCGCCACATCGCGCGGCTCCAGCATCCCCGCGTGAAACGCCATGTGCCCGGCATCCGCCGCCTTGGCGAAGGCGGCCGCCATGGCGACAGGGTCGGCAGCCTTGGCAACTGCTGTGTTGAGCAGGATCGCATCAAAACCGAGTTCCATCACCGTGGCGGCATGGGACGGCCGGCCGAGACCGGCATCGACGATGAGCGGCACCTCGGGGAAATGCCCGCGCAGGGCACGCAGGGCATGCAGGTTGAGCGGGCCGAGCGCCGAGCCAATCGGAGCACACCACGGCATCAGCACCTCGCACCCCGCCTCGAGCAGGCGCTCCGCCACGACCAGATCGTCTGTCGTATAGGGAAACACCTTGAAGCCGTCCGCAGTCAGGATCCGCGCCGCTTCCACCAGCGCAAACACATCCGGCTGCAGTGTGTCGTGATTGCCGATGACTTCAAGCTTGACCCAGTCGGTGGCAAAAATATCCCGCGCCATCTGGGCGGTCAGCACCGCTTCCTTGACCGTGTGGCAGCCCGCCGTGTTGGGCAGCACATGCACGCCGAGCGACTGGATCAGCGACCAGAACCTGTCGCCGGATTTGCCGCCCGCCATTTCGCGCCGCAGGGAGACCGTGACGATCTTGGTTTCCGATGCCTTCACCGCATCCATCAGGATCGCCGGTGACGGATATTGCGCGGTGCCAAGCAGGAGGCGCGAGGACAGTTCGGTGCCATAAAGGGTCAGCATGGCTCAGCCTCCCTGCCGGGGGGTGAGGATTTCCACCCGGTCGCCTTCATTCAGCGCCACGGAAGCGCGCGCGGTCGCCCGCACCAGCTCGCCGTTGAGCGCGGTCGCCAGCCATTCGCCCTCATACTCAAGTTCGCCGAGCAAATCGGCCAGTGTTTTGGCCGCAACCTCGTGCGGCTCTCCATTGACGATCAGTCTCATGATCAAGCTACCTTCTCCGAGTCAAAAGCCATCGCCGCCGCCTGCATCGCCATGGCAGGCGCCAGCAAAAATCCGTGCCGGTACAATCCGTTGATGCTGATCACCCGGCCATCCCGCTCGACGCGCGGAAAATTGTCCGCATAGGCCGGGCGCACGCCGACACCGGTCTCGATGATCGCTGCCTCGCCAAACGCCGGATGCAGGCTGTAGGCGGCATTGAGCAGTTCCATCATCGACCGGGCGGTGACCGGCCCCGTCGCATCGCTTTCGATCATCGTCGCGCCGACCATGAAGAGGTGATCGGCGCGCGGGACGATGTAGACGGGAAAGCGCGGATGGATCAGCCGGACCGGCCGGGCCAACGCGATGTCGCGGGTTTGCAGGATGAGCATTTCACCGCGCACCCCGCGCAGATCCGGCTTGGCCGTGGAATAACCGGTGCAATCGACAATGCGGTCGAATTTGCCCTCGTCCCGCTCGTTCTCAAAGCGAACGCCGGATGCGGCAAGCTTCGCCGCCAGGGCCGTCAGGGCGCGGCGCGGATCGAGATGCGCTTCGTCCCGGAAAAACAGCCCCCGGCGGAACCGCCCCGCAAGGTCGGGTTCGAGACTGCCCAGTTCCTGTGCGCCCACGCCGGCAAAACCCGAGGTGCGCGAGGCGAAGCGATCCAATTCCCCGGCATCACGCGCTGGCGCCAGCACCAGTGTGCCGTTGCGCACGACGCGCCCCGGCAGGGCTGCCTCCCACCAGGAGGCAGCCTTCAATCCGAGTTCCAGCACCTGTTCATCGGCGCTTTCCCGCTCGCAATAGGGCGCAAGCATGCCGCCCGCATACCAGGAGGCGGTCGATGACGTGTCGCGGCGCGGGTCGAAGACGGTTACGTCCGCGCCCCGCGCCATCAGTTCATGTGCGGCGGTGAGCCCGGCCACGCCAGCGCCTTTGACAAGGATGCGCATCAGAACTCGTCACCCCCGACCGGAATGGGTACAGCTGCTGATTTCAGCGGCATGTAGAGATCACCGCCCTGCCGGAATTTTTCCGCCATGGCTGACATGCCCTCTTTCTGCGCTTCGGCGCGGATATTGTGGGAAATCCGCATCGAACAGAATTTCGGCCCGCACATCGAGCAGAAATGCGCGACCTTGTGCGCCTCCTTCGGCAATGTCTCGTCGTGGAACAGCCGGGCGGTTTCGGGATCGAGCGACAGGTTGAACTGGTCTTCCCAGCGGAACTCGAAACGCGCCCGCGACAGGGCATCGTCCCGCACCTGCGCCGCCGGATGGCCCTTGGCAAGGTCCGCCGCATGGGCGGCGATCTTGTAGGTGATCACCCCGATCTTCACATCGTCGCGGTTGGGCAGGCCCAGATGCTCCTTCGGCGTGACATAGCAAAGCATGGCGGTGCCGAACCAGCCGATCATCGCCGCACCGATCCCCGACGTGATGTGATCATAACCGGGCGCGATATCGGTGGTGAGCGGTCCCAGCGTGTAGAACGGCGCCTCGCCGCAGACGGCAAGCTGCTTGTCCATGTTCGCCTTGATCTTGTGCATCGGCACGTGGCCGGGGCCCTCGATCATCACCTGGCAGCCCTTGGCCCAGGCAATCTGCGTCAGTTCCCCCAGCGTCTCCAGCTCGGCAAACTGCGCCGCATCGTTCGCATCGGCGATGGAACCCGGCCGCAGCCCGTCACCCAGCGAGAAGCTGACATCATAGGCACGGCAGATATCGCAGATTTCCTCGAAATGCTCGTAGAGGAAACTTTCCCGGTGATGATGCAGGCACCATTTGGCCATGATCGAGCCGCCACGCGACACAATGCCGGTGACACGGTCGACGGTCAGCGGGATGTAATGCAACCGAACACCCGCATGGATGGTAAAATAATCGACACCCTGCTCCGCCTGCTCGATCAGCGTGTCGCGATAGACCTCCCATGTCAGGTCCTCGGCGATGCCGCCGACCTTTTCCAGCGCCTGATAGAGCGGCACGGTGCCGATCGGCACGGGGGCGTTGCGGATGATCCATTCGCGGATATTGTGGATGTTGCGGCCGGTCGACAGGTCCATCACCGTGTCGCCGCCCCAGCGGATGGCCCACACCATCTTCTCCACCTCTTCCGCCATGGAGGAGGTCACTGCGGAGTTGCCGATATTGGCGTTGATCTTGACCAGGAAGTTGCGGCCGATGATCATCGGCTCGAGTTCGGGATGGTTGACATTGGCCGGAATGATCGCCCTGCCCCGGGCAATCTCCTCGCGGACGAATTCCGGTGTGACATAATCCGGCACCGACGCGCCGAAGGAATTGCCGTCGCGCTCCAGCTGCGCCCGCGCCGCGTCGCGGCCAAGGTTTTCGCGGATCGCCACATATTCCATCTCAGGCGTGATGATCCCCGCCCGGGCATAGGCGAGCTGCGTTACGGCTTTATCGCCCTTCGCCCGCAATGGCCGGTTGCGCACCGGGAACTCCGGCGTCAGCCGCTCGCCGGTGACGAAGCCATTGTCCTCCAGCTTGACATGGCGGCCGTCATAGGCGGCAAGGTCGGCATGGTCGGCAAGCCAGCTTGCGCGGATGCGCGGCAGGCCCTTGGCGATGTCAATGGCAGCGTTGGCATCCGTATACGGCCCGGACGAGTCGTACACCGTCACCGGCGGCTCGCCCGCTGTCGGATGCACCGATATCTGGCGCAACGGCACGCGGATATCCGGATGGATATGGCCGGGTTTGTATATTTTGATCGAGGCCGGCAGCGGTCCTGCCGAAACGGTTGGGGTAATTGCGGTCATCATCAGGCTCCTAAGCAATCAAGCGTGGAAACCCAGTTCTGTGCCGGAAGGATGAAAAGAGATTGCGAATCCGGATACGGATGTGCCGAGGCTGACTCGCATGACTTTCGCACCGTCCCTACGCCAGTATGAACTGGATCAGGTTCAACGGGTCACTGCGCTGCAAAAGCCAGCAGAATCTCAGCCCCTTGTCGGGACCCCCCTGGTGAATGTCTTGAATTGAACGCCCGATCCGCCATTTGTCAAGCGAATCGGTAAAATCGTGTGTGCGGCGCCCCGTCGATTCCGGGCGCCTTGACCGGATCAGGACGCGCGCAGCGGCTTCAACGCATTGCTCCACTTGAGCAATTCGCCAATCATGGTGTTGGCGCTGGCGGTCACCAGTTCATTGGCCTGGAAGACGCCTTCATCGTTGATGAACTGCTGGTACGCCGGAACGGGAACGCCTTCGGGAATGGGAACCATCCGCAGGCCTGCGATGAGACCCTTGACCGATTCGACCGAGCGCAGGCCGCCCGACACGCCGCCATAGCTGACGAAACCGACCGGCTTGTAGTTCCATTCCTGCCACAGATAGATGATCGCATTGGTCAGGGACGGCGGAGCGAAATAGTCATATTCCGGCGTCACGAACACGATCGCATCGCCCGCTTCGATCAGCGCGCTCCACTTTTTCGTGTGCGCGTGCTCATACTTCCGGGCACGCGGGTGGTTGGGTTCGTCGAAAACCGGCAGGTTGAGATCGGCCAGATCAATCAGAACCGGCTCGAACTGGCCGTCCTGGCTGGCAAAATCATGGAACCACTTAGCAACCGGCTGACCGGCGCGGCCCGGACGGGTGCTGACGTGGACGATGTTGAGCTTGGGTGCCATTGAAAGGTCTCCATAAGGCTTGAATATCATGGAGCATGCATAGGCGCGGCGTGATGCAGCGCACAAGAAGGCACTTTTTTGAAACCGGGTAATATCGATGTGAAGACGATAGTTATGGCGGAGTCTTCATAAAACGAAACCCGCTCCAGCATGGCTCGCTGTGCGGGTTCTGTCGCGTTTTGCAAGGACCGGAAACTCCGGTCATTGATTATCGGTTGTTGCTGAAATCGCTGGAAGCGGCACCTGGACGGGCAACGCGTTCTTTCTTCTTCGGACCAGGAAGCAGACCTTCACGCTGTGCCTGCTTGCGCGCTGCCTTGCGGGCGCGGCTGACGGCTTCAGCCTTTTCACGGACACGGCGCTCGGACGGCTTTTCAAAAGCCTGGCGCGCCTTCATTTCGCGAAAGAGACCTTCGCGCTGCATCTTCTTTTTCAGGACCCGGAGGGCCTGTTCAACATTGTTGTCACGGACGAGAACTTGCAATCGTTTTCCTTACCCATGCTTGTCTCGTCTTGCGGGCATAAGCGTCACAATCAGACAAGCGTTTGATGAATTACCACAACGGCAATCCCGAGAAGCGCGGACTTTATTCATTCCCGCGCTAAAAATCCAGTGCACGGGAGCAGTTTTACTGACATCCACTTCATTTCATCCCGGCAAATTCAATATTTCCGCCGGGATGAACCTGTCGCTTTGCCCAATCCGCCGTATGGGACGGATTTCGGCAGGGAATCAGATGGCAGCGGTGATGATGATTTCGACGAGATAGTCCGGGGTCGCCAGCTTGGCTTCGCCGGTGGCGCGCGCAGGCGTGTTGGCCGGATCGACCCAGGCATCCCAAACCGCATTCATTTCGGCAAAGTCCTTCATGTCGGCCATCCAGATGATCGCCTGCAGGATCTTGGACTTGTCGGAACCGGCTTCCTTCAACAGGCGCTCGACCGAAGCCAGGACATCCTTGGTCTGCTCGGTGACGCTCTTGCCCGGTGTGCCTACCTGCCCTGCGAGATAAACCGTGTTGCCATGGATAACGGCCTGGCTCATGCGTGGACCGACTTCAATACGACGAATGCTCATGGAAAGCTCCTCTAGCAGTTTGGGTAGATCGATATGCGTGCAAGAAAAAAGGGCCATTCGGCCCTGTTCAAGGCGTTATAGTTGGGGCCCGCCGGAAAGCAACAGAAATCATCGTTTCCGCCCATGGTTTTCGTTTGCCCCGCCCCCTGAAGCGAGCGGCCGCAAGGGCTTTATCCTCCGTCGGCTGCGCCGCTGTTAACCATGGGAACGCGGAGACAAGTGATGCTGCGGAAACCGGCTGCTTCTGTCGCGATGTGTCTTGCGGCCTCAAGGCGCCGCTGCATACTCGACCATTCCATGGCGGCGGCGCTTTTGATGGCGGAAGCGTCGGGCGGATCAACCGCGAACCCTAAGAATTTGATTTTATACTTGCACATCGGGGCAATATTAAGGTTATCTATGATAGCATGACACATAATTCGACGGGAGCGATAAGTAATTGATATATCCATTCGTTGAAAACATAAGATATGGCGAACGATCTATACCATTCTGCATCGCCGATGAGATTGGATATCATTGGTATGTTGCAGCAGGAAACAATTATACTGGGTTTCGAGAGCGTTGCCTTTACTTTATCAAACCGGGCTCGCATGTTGTAGATTGCGGCTCCCATCATGGATTGATGACCGTGCTGTTCAGCCAGAAGGCCGGCCCCACCGGCAGGGTGACCGCCTTTGACGCACTGCCATTCAATGCGGGTGTCGTGCAGCGGAATGCCGAACTGAACGGACTGACAAACGTCGTGGCCCATGGCAAGGCCGTCGGGCAGAAGTCGGGCACCCACAAGGTTTTGGCGCCGCACAGCAACGTCATCCTCAACGACAGCAATGTTCATGCTCCCGATGGTGACCTGATTGTCGACGTCATCGCGCTGGACGATGCGGATCTGGGCAATGTCGACTTCCTCAAGATCGACGTTGAAGGGCACGAGGTCGCGGCACTGAAGGGCGCCCGCAGCGTGTTGCAGCAGCTGCCGTTTCTCGACATCGAAATTCACAACATGATGCAGGTCGACGCGCGCGCCCATTGCTTTGCCATCATGGAAGCACTGCCGGCAGACGGGTATCTCTTTGCGATCGATGAGGAGCCTGAATGGCGCGAGGCGCATGAGATCGACATGAATTATCTCATCGGCCTGCCCAACCCTCACCTGCTGGCAAAGCCAAAACGGTGACTGTTTCAGAACCGCAGCAAAAGAAAAACCCCAAGCCATTGATATGACCTGGGGTTCTGATTGGTGGGCACAGTAGGGATCGAACCTACGACCCGCTGATTAAGAGTCAGCTGCTCTACCAACTGAGCTATGTGCCCGTCAGCCGCTTTGACGACCGAAGGTGGGGGCTCTATAACGGGGCAAAACCGGCCTGTCCAGCCCTTCTTGAAAACTTTATGTCAGCTTTGAACAATAAGTTGTTTAAACAAAAAGCTGTCCCTCCGCCGTCTTGACCGCCGAACCGCCGATACGCCCGCCGGCAAGCTTCTGGTCGGCGATATCCAGTTCCAGCCGCAATCGCGATGGACGGCCCATTTCCTGGCCCTGCTCCAGCCACAGCCGCAACAATCCGTCGAGCGGCTGGTCAAAATGCTGGATGGCGCCGGCAAAGGCCGCCGTGGCGGAACCCGTTGCCGGGTCCTCGTAGGTGCCCTCGTCGCTGACAAACATCCGCGCATGAAAACTGCTGTCGTGCAGCGTCGTTTCGCGGCAATAGACATAGACGGGCAGCTGGCGCCCGTCGATCACAGGCGCTGCCCTTTTCATGGCGTCCTGATTGATTCGAATCCGCCCGGCAGCCGCCAGCCCGTGAATCGGGATCAGCAGGTAAGGCACGCCCGCATCCCAGACGGTCGGAACGTGATTCTCGAAGCCGATCTCCTTGGGTTCGAGACGCAGGGCATTGGCCAGCGCGATCCTGTCGGAATTATACGGCACCTGTTCCGGCAGCTTGGGAAGATCGAATTCGGCAAACGCTCCCGCCTTGCTGAGCTTCACACCGCAGCGGACGGGGCCGATCTTCTCTTCCAGGATGATCAGCGTTTCCTGATCGCTCGCCACATCGGGAAAGCGGGTTTGCGCCAGGGCAATGGCGGTCCCGACGGTCGGATGACCGGCGAAAGGCATTTCGTAATCGGGTGTGAAAATCCTGATCTGCGCCGTATGGGCAGGATTGTGCGCCGGCAGGACGAACACCGTCTCGGAAAGATTGAATTGCCCGGCAATCCGCTGCATGGCGGCATCGTCCAGCCCGGCTGCATCGTGCACAACCGCAAGGGGATTGCCCGTCAGGACCTTGTCGGTGAAAACATCATAGACTTGATAGTGCCGGCCGCTCATTTGCATACTCCTCGTCAAACCCTCGGCGAAAGTAGACACTGGAGAGAGCTGTTCAAGATAAACCTTGTAACGGTGACATTCCAGCCTGCAGGCCATGCGATGCGTGGTTCATGGCCTGAAGTGCCAATCCCCAAAAGTGGCGAAGGTACGCGGCGTCGCCTCCCCCATCTCGCCGGCCGCCGAAATGGCACAGACCCCGTCCAGTTCCGGATCGGCCTGGGCGGCAATGGTGGCGCGAATGGATGCGAGCAGTTCATCTCCGGTCTGCCGGAAATAATAACGCCGGAACACGGCAATGCTCCGCCCCGCCCTGACGAGATAGGCCATGTCGTCCCGGTGCGATGCGGTGCCAAGATCGATGCCGGTTTCCTCGGCCACCTCGCGCTGGGCATTGCCGTCGAAATCCACCTGATTGCCCACGAGATCGCCCGCATCGAACGATCCAGCCGGGAAATACACCCGTCCCGCCGCCGATGTCGTGGCGCCCATCTGCCCGGCAATCAGCCTGTTGTCGGCCGATACCATGACCCCGACGCTGAAGATGTGCCATGGCTTTGCAGCCGTGCGGTTGCGCTTCCAGTGCATCATCGTGGCAAAGGTGGTGCGCCTGTAAGCCGCGCTGAAAATACCGGCATCGATCCCGGCCTGTTCAGCCAGGAAGAACGAGCCGTCGAACAGCGTGGGATTGGCCGCCAATTCGCGTGTCCAGTTTGCGGCTATGTCAGCGCGATGCTGAACATCGTAGGCGAGTGGCCCCTCCTCCACGCGCACAATGGCCTGACGGATCGCGATGACGGCTGCTTCGGGAATGGTGTGCATAGGTCAGATGACGTTGAATGTGACGGCAACGGGGCAGTGATCGCTTGCCTTGGGGCGGTCCCAGCCGATCCGTGGAAACATCTCGACCTTCTGGTCCGGCGGGAAAATCGTGCGGTAGGGCTGGCCGCGCCGGATGATGTCGGGCACAGCCTTGCTGTTGGTCCTGGCCAATGCGGGCGACGCGAGGATGTAATCGAGCTGGCACAGGTGCCGCTCCTCCGGGCCGCGCGTATGGTACAGCGTCCAGCGATCCATCACCGGACGGCGTTCCACCAGATTTTCGCAGAACCCGCCGTCCAGCAGCACGTCGACGCTGCTCGTCGCCTCGCGCACCGGATCGAATGTGTATCCGGCCAGCGAATCGCCGCCAATGACAATGCGTTCGCGATAATCGTTGAAATCGCCGCAGATCACCCAATGCTTGCTGGCCGAACCGCCGCTATCGGCAAACCGGTCCTCGATGATCCGCCGCACCGCTTTTGCTTCGGCCACGCGCACCGGCATGGAGGCTGTGCGCCCGTCCAGCCCGTTGCGCGGCGGCCCCATGGATTTGAAATGGCTGACAAACAGCGTCAGCGGCCGCCCGCCGATCCGCACGTCGATCTCCAGGCAGTCGCGCTTGAAAATGCGCTCATGCGGCTCAAGCCCGAGCGCCGCAATCTCGGCGTTGTACAGACCGAAATCATTATAGGTCACGTGGGCATGGCTGGTCATTTCGATGAATTCGATCGGCTCGCCGTGCCGGGTCTGGTCGCGCATCAGCACCGCCACGTCGATGCCGCGGCTGTCATTGCCTTCCAGCATGTATTTGTGCCGGTAGCCCTCGCCGACCATCTTGAAGAGATAGCCGAACTCGAAGGCATTCAGCGCACCGATATTGTCGACTTCCTGCAGGCAAAGGATATCCGCATGGGTTTCGGCGATGGCAAGCGCCGTCAGCTGGCGCGTGTCGTCCGCATGGGCGATGGCCCGTGCCTGTTCCAGCTGCCGGTACTGTTCCTCGTCATTGATCTGGAACAGCTGCAGTGTCCGGTCCTTGTTCAGATTGTTCTTGAAGCCGGAGAAATCGAACCTGTTCATCAGATTTTCGACGTTGAACGTGGCGATGCGTACAGACATTCACATACCCTGAATTATGAAACCGGCCGTCGAAGCAGGACGTTGGTGCGAGCCTAGCCTGATTGGCAGATTACAACCAGTGCCGAAACCGTTACCGCAGGGATTTCCGCTTGGCGGTGGCGGCGGGGTGCGCAAAGGCCTATATTAGGGAAAACAGCATGGAAACGACGATGATGAAGACCCTGATCACAGCCCTCGCCGCGTTTGGCCTTGCCCTGACCCTCGGTCTTGGCACCGCGTCTGCACAGGTCCAGCCCTATCGTCCGGCCCCGCGCGGCAATGATCCGGTTCCACTGCAGCCGCTGATTCTCGGCACCGACAGTCCGGCCAACCTTGCCGGGCCCAACTGCACGGGCTCGGCGCGGTGCAACGATTTCCGCACCCGCCGGCCCATCATCTCGCCGACGACCCGCACCCAGGCGCAGATCTGCCAGGACCGCTATCAATCCTACCGTGCCTTCGACAATACCTACCAGCCCCTGAGCGGGCCGCGCCGCACCTGCACGCTGCAATGAAAAAAGGCCGATAGATCGCTCTATCGGCCTGATTCTCGGAAAGCTCGAAGACCTTAGTTCTTGGCTTTGTCGACCAGCTTGTTGCTGCCGATCCATGGCATCATGCCGCGCAGCTTTTCACCGACTTCTTCGATCTGGTGCTTGTCGTTGTTGCGGCGGATGGCCTTGAAGCGCGATGCGCCGGCCTTGTATTCCTGCATCCAGTCGGAGGTGAACTTGCCGGTCTGGATGTCGGTCAGGACGCGCTTCATCTCGGCCTTTGTTTCGGCAGTGATGATGCGCGGACCGGAGACATATTCGCCCCATTCGGCCGTGTTGGAGATCGAGTAGTTCATGTTGGCGATGCCGCCTTCATAGATCAGGTCGACGATCAGCTTCACTTCGTGCAGGCATTCGAAATAGGCCATTTCAGGCGCATAGCCGCCTTCAACCAGCGTTTCGAAACCGGCGCGGATCAGTTCAACGAGGCCGCCGCACAGAACAACCTGCTCACCGAACAGATCGGTTTCGCACTCTTCGCGGAAATTGGTTTCGATGACGCCCGAACGGCCGCCGCCGACGCCGCAGGCATAGGACAGCGCGAGGTCATGCGCATTGCCCGAGGCATCCTGATGGATGGCGATGAGGCAGGGAACGCCGCCGCCCTTCTGGTATTCGCCGCGAACCGTGTGGCCCGGGCCCTTCGGCGCGATCATGACAACGTCAACGGTCTTCTTCGGCTCGATAAGGCCGAAATGCACGTTGAGGCCGTGGGCGAAAGCGATGGCAGCACCGTCGCGGATGTTGTCGGCGATGTGATCCCTGTAGATGTCGGCCTGCAGTTCGTCCGGCGTCGCCATCATCATCAGGTCGGCCCATTTTGCCGCTTCGGCAACGCTGACGACCTGGAAGCCGTCTGCTTCGGCCTTCTTGGCGGTGGCAGAGCCTGGACGCAGGGCAATGCGCACGTCCTTGGCACCGGAGTCCTTCAGGTTCAGCGCATGGGCGCGGCCCTGCGAACCGTATCCGATAATGGCAACCTTCTTCGACTTGATCAGGTTGATGTCTGCATCGCGGTCATAATATACGCGCATTGATTTCTTCCCTTCAGCGTTGCGTACAGCGGCCTTAAGCGGCCCCGTTGGTATGAGCTCCATACAGAGCGAAAAACTGCTGTGTCGCGCGCCGGGCCTCGCCGTCGATTGCCACATCAGTCAACTCGAACCGGTCGCCAAGCAGCAACCGGATTTGCACATCCCGGACGACCAGTCCGAAAAAGGTGCGAAATGCTTCTTCCGTATCGTCGAATGCCAGCAGCCCGGCTTCACGCCCGACCTCGAGCAGCGGCATCAGGCGGCGCGCCATGGCAAACGGCCCGTTCTCCAGGACGATGGCGCCGAGATCGCGCTTGTCGCTGCCCGCATGGCTGACGGCCACGCGATTGAGCGCCACGGAAATCTTGCCGGAGAGAACGCGCAGCCAGTCCGACGCAAAGCGTTCCAGCCCGCTTGTCAGCGATGCAAGATCAAGTCCGTCGCGCCTGACCGTGACGCCGCGCACCTTCGACGCCTGCCACTGGACCGTCGCGGTCAAGAGCCCGTCCCGGTCGCCGAACCATTTGTAGAGGGTTTCCTTCGAACAGCTGGCGCGGCGCGCCACACTGGTCATCGTCAAGGCATCGCCCGCCTCCACCAGCAGGCCAAGCGCCGCATCGAGAACGTCGCGCTGACGCTCTGTCAATGGGCTGTCATTGGCTTCCGCAGCAGATTGCACGAGGCTTCTTCCATTCGCTTTCACGGCTTCATTTGCCGTACCGTACGTTACGGTTCGGTTCTAGAGCCATGAAAATCGTTTGGCAAGTGGGGATGAAAAAGATTTCTAGAACCAGGCTTTTTCCCGCAAACCGATTGGCCGGAACGGGTCGATCAGGGTACCCGATACCATCGATGCCAGAAGCTGCGGCGCTGGCGGAATGCGCGCCACGGTTGGAACCACCCAATCGCGTGCAAAGGGCAGCAGGGTCGAATCCGACTGGTAGAACGGGGTGAATGCCCGCGACAGGGCCTGGAAGCCGCGCACATGCGTCCGGCGGGAGGCGGCATAGGCGGACAGCGCCGCATCCAGCTCCGTGGACGTCGTCAGCGCATGGGCGAGCGCCCGTGCATCCAGCAGCGCCATGTTGGCGCCCTGCCCCAGCTGCGGGCTGGTGGAATGGGCCGCATCGCCGATGACGGCGAGGTGACGCCCGGCAGGCATGGCCAGCGTGTGGTGGCCATAACGCGCCAGTGTCATATCGTCGAAACCGCCGATCTGATCGGTATAGGCCGAGCATTCCGGCCAGAGCGACAGCACCCGGTCCTTCCAGCTCTCGATCCCCGCAGCGCGCAGGGCCTCCGCTTCATCCGGCTTTGTGCTCCAGAAGAATGCCGCCATGTCATCGCCGCCCACCTCGGTCCTGCCAATCGGCAGAACGCCGATCATCACGCCGGCCTTGCGGTAGCGCTGCAGCAGCGAGCGCGTGTCAAACCCCTCCCCGTGCCATTTCAGCGATGTCCAGAAGGCGCCGTACGTCAGGGGCTCCGGTTCGCAGGGATGGATGGCAAACTGCTTGAGCCGCGAGCGCGAGCCACTGGCATCGACGACCAGATCGAAGGTGCCGATGCTGCGGCCGGTACTGGTCATCAGCCACGCCCGGCCGTTGCCCGTGTCCATCGTGACGACGTCGACATTGGTCTTGATATCGATACCCGCCTGCAGCACCGCCTGATACAGCACATCGAACAGGGCGGCGCGATGCACGGCAATGCCGTAGCGTCCGCTTTTCAGTGCGGCATACCGGACATCCAGCACCGCCCGTCCGGACAGGGCATCGGCACCGTAGAGCCGGTCGATCCGGTTGCCGAGGGATGCGATACGATCGAACAGCCCGAGATCGCTGAGCACCGTCAGGCCGGTGGGTTGCAGGATGAGGCCGGAGCCGAGCGGCGAAGGGGCGGCAAACCGTTCGAGCAGTTTGACATCATGCCCGGCGCGATGAAGATAGAGCGCGGCGGCAAGCCCCGCCGGGCCCGCACCCACAATGGCAATCCGCTGTTTTTTCAATCTGACCCTACCCGTTTGCTGCTACGGGCATACAGACGCGATGCGGGTCTTTCAACCCGATATCGCGTCTCACTGCTAGATGTTTACCTGGGTGCCGATTTCGACGACGCGGCCGGTCGGAATCTGGAAATACTCCGTGGCATCGCTGGCGGTGCGCGCCAGCGCGATGAACAGGCGGTCCTGCCAATGCGGCATTTCCGAACGGGCCGATGCCTTCAGCGAGCGGCGCGACAGGAAGAAGGACGTGGTCATGATGTCGAACTTCCAGCCCTGCTTGCGGCAGATCGCCAATGTACGCGGAATGTTCGGGCGCTCCATGTAGCCGAAGGTCAGCGTGACGCGCATGAACAGATCGTTGATCGGCTCGATCTTGACCCGCTCGCTCTTCTTGACCAGCGGCGACGGCGCGGTGATGACCGTCAGGATCACATTGTTCTGATGCAGCACCTTGTAATGTTTCAGGCTGTGCATCAGGGCTGTCGGGGTGCTCTTGGGATCGCCCGTCAGGAACACGGCGGTTCCCGGCACCAGCGGTGGCGGGTTCTGCGCCATCTTCTTCGAGATCAGATCGAGCGGCACCTCGCCCTTGCGGGTCTTTTCGAACAGCTGACGGCTGCCGCGGACCCAGGTGAACATCACCAGGATGATGAGGAATGCCACCACGAGGGAAGCCCAGCCGCCATCGACAACCTTGATCAGGTTGGCGCTGACGAATGTCAGGTCAACGATGATGAAGCCGACGGTCAGGCTGACGGCCACCCAGAGGCGCCACTTCCAGATGCGGCTCATGACGATGAACAGCAGGATCGTCGTCACCAGCATGTTGCCGGTCACGGCAATGCCGTAGGCCGAGGCCAGGTTGGTCGAGCGCTCGAAGCCAAGGACGAGCAGGACAACCACAAGGCCGAGCAGCATGTTGACCCGCGGCAGGTAGACCTGGCCGGACTGCTTCTCGGAGGTGTGCTCGATGTTGAGGCGCGGCAGGAGATTGAGCTGCACCGCCTGGCGCGACAACGAATAGGCGCCCGAGATAACCGCCTGACTGGCGATGACGGTGGCGGCCGTGGCCAGAAGCACCATCGGCAGCAATGCCCAATGCGGGAACATCTCGAAGAACGGGTTTTTGGCCGACTCGCCATGCGCCAGAATGAAGGCGCCCTGACCGAAATAGTTCAGGAGCAGACAGGGGAAGACGACCCAGACCCAGGCCGTGGCAATCGGCTTGCGGCCGAAATGGCCGAGATCCGCATAGAGCGCTTCCGCACCGGTCACCGCCAGGAACACCGTGCCGATGGTCGGGAACGCCGTTGCCGGGTTCTCGAGGATGTAATCCACCGCGTAATACGGGTTGGCGGCGGCAAAAATGCTGATATCGTCGAACAGGTGCCACGCGCCGAAAAAGCCGATGGCCAGAAACCACAACAGGGTGATCGGGCCGAAAATCGTGGCAACGCGCGCCGTACCGAAACGCTGGACGGAAAACAGCGTCAGCAGGATGACCAGCGTGATGGGCACCACGAAGGGTTCCAGCGACGGAGTGACGATCTCCAGACCTTCGACGGCCGAGAGCACCGAAATGGCCGGAGTGATCACCGCATCGCCGTAAAACAGCGACGCACCGACAATGCCGAGACCGAGAATGAGCTGCGGCCGGGATTTGAAACTCGACCGTGCCAGCGCCATCAGCGACAGGATACCGCCCTCGCCGTCATTGTCGGCGCGCAGCACGAAAAAAACATATTTGATGGTGACGATCAGGGTCAGCGCCCAGAAGATCATGGAGACAACACCGAGAATATCGGTCCTGCTCAGGAATCCGTCGAGCGATGCGGCATGAAGCGCTTCGCGAAAGGCGTAGATCGGGCTTGTCCCGATGTCGCCATAGACAACGCCGAGGGCGCCTAGCACAAGAACCGGAAATGCTTCTTTGTGATGCGGTTCCGGTTCATAGGCGGCGGTACCGTTTAAACAGTTCTCGTCGCCAACTTGCTGGTCACTCATACAGGTTTTCCCTCGCTCCGACAGCGTGGGCGGACGAGTTAGTCGTGTTGCACCGCAATATCAATCGCCATTTTAACATAGCTGTCATCCCACGTTATGCAAAAACGCATGGCAACGCAAATCCTGCACGCGAATCAACGCACTAGACTTGAAGCGCATTCATGAATCTTTCCACAGCCCGCGACATACCGTGCGTCAAAGCATCGGCTGTCAGCCCGTGACCAATGGAAACCTCCACCAGATTTGGCACTCTTTTGACCAGAGCAGGCAGATTGGCGACCGTCAGATCATGCCCGGCATTGACGGCAACACCCGCCTTCGCCGCCGCTTCCGCGGTCTTCGCCAGCCTGTCCAGCTCCAGTGCCTCGCGGCGCGGATCGTCATGCGCGCCGCCATAGGGGCCGGTATAAAGTTCGACACGATCCGCCCCGAGCGCCTTGGCGAGCGCCGGTGCAGCCGGATCGGCATCAATGAACAGGGATACCCGCGCCGACTGGTGTTTCAACTGCTGAATGATCGGCGCCAAGAAATCGCCGTCCTTCGTCAGGTCCCAGCCATGATCGGAGGTGGCCTGCGCCGGATCGTCCGGCACCAGCGTGACCTGCTCGGGCTCGTTCTTGGCGACGAGATCGAGAAACTGCGCCGTCGGATACCCTTCGATGTTGAATTCGGCCTGCGGAAACTCGTCATCGATCAGGGCGCGGATCTCCGGCAGGTCGGCGAAGCGGATATGCCGCTCGTCCGGACGCGGATGCACGGTCAGGCCCGCAGCACCGCCGGCCAAGGCCACGCGGCCAAGCCCGATCACACTGGGCCAGGGCAGGTCGCGGCGATTGCGCAACATGGCGATTGCATTGAGGTTCACGGAAAGGGAAGCTGTCATGCTGAAGTCCAATGTTTTTTCTTGTCCTGATCTTTACAGCAGAAAACGAACATTAAACATTGGAATCTGGTCCGACCCGAAAGATGTTGGCAGGCCGGCCCCTCGCCTCGCAAGTTCTTGCCCGCAAAGAGTACGGTTTGATGAGCCCATCCGATTTTTCCTCGCCGGTTTTTGCCCAATGGCGCGCGCATGCCGCGTCCGACTGGTCTGCCTATGTCGACCACGCCTTTGTGCGCGGCCTCGGCGACGGTTCCCTGCCCGAAACAGCTTTTCTGCACTATCTCGTCCAGGATTACATCTTCCTGTTCCACTTCTCGCGGGCCTGGGGCATGGCTGTCCTGAAGGCGGAAAGCCATGAGGAACTGGAGCTGGCATCGGCAACGGTCCACGCACTGGTCAACCATGAAATGCCGCTGCATATCGAGATATGCGCGAAGGCCGGGATTTCGCGCGAGAGGCTGCTGCAGACCGACGAGGAACCGGAGAACCTCTCCTATACCCGCTACGTCATCGATGCCGGATTGTCAGGTGACTTCCTTGATCTCATTGCGGCTCTTGCACCCTGCGTCATGGGTTATGGCGAAATCGGCGCGCGTCTTGCAGCCACCGCATCGGCAGGCAATCCCTATCAACCGTGGATCGATGCCTATGCGGGCAAGGACTATCAGGAGGCCTGTCACGCGGTCGGACGGCTCATCGAAAGCAGTGTGCATGCCCGGCTCGGCCCGTCACCGCAAACGTCCGGGCGCTGGACGACGCTCAACCGCCGTTTCCGCGTGGCGACACGGCTGGAGGCTGGATTCTGGTCGATGGGGCTGCTCGGCCCGGCGCTTGCTGAATAGACCGGATCCGTTCAGCTCAGAGTTTTCAGCGCACCACCGTCAGCCGTTCGGCTGCGCGGGTGATGGCCGTGTAGAGCCAGCGGTCGCGCGTATCGCGGAAAGCAAAGCTCTCATCGAACAACACGACTTCGTTCCACTGCGAGCCCTGCGCCTTGTGGGTCGTCAGCGCGTAGCCATAGTCGAAATCGTCGTAGCGCTTCTTGGTCTGCCACGGAATTTCCGTATCGGGATCCTCGAACTGCGCCTTGAGCAGCTTGATCTTGGCCACGCCCCTGCCCGGCTCTTCATCCTCCGGCGCCACCAGCAGGTTGATGCCCGGTTTGACGGTCTCCCGCGACGAGGTCATGACCTTCCATAGCGAGCCGTTGAGCAGCCCCTTGGCCGGGTCATTGCGCAGGCACACCAGCTTGTCGCCCGCCTGCGGAAAGGAAGCGGAAAAACCTTTGAGCTCGCGCAGGCGCTGATTGTAGCGGCGGCGGGTGCGGTTCGTACCCACCAGCACCTGATCGGCGCCGAGCACCAGATCCTGCGTCACCTCATTCTTGGAGATGACCTTGGCCGCACCGAAATCCCCGTAGCCGAACTCACGCCCCTCGCGCACATCGAGCGCAAGCCGGAGAATGGGATTGTCGCGCGCCTGCCGGTGGATTTCGCTGAGCAGGAAATCCGGCTCGTGTTCGGTGAAGAACCCGCCGCCGGATATGGGCGGCAGCTGGCCGGGGTCGCCCAGTACCAGAATGGGCGTGCCAAAACTCATGAGATCGCGGCCGAGCTGTTCGTCCACCATCGAGCATTCATCAACGACAATCAGCTTCGCCTTGGAGACCGGGCTTTGCCGGTTGAGCGAGAAGGTCGGGGCGATGCTGGTCTTGCCGGTCGTCTCGTCCTCGACCGCCTCTTCGCCGCGCGGACGATAGATCAGCGAATGCAGCGTCCGCGCATTGGCAGCGCCCTTCGAACGCAGAACCTGCGCGGCCTTGCCGGTGAAAGCGGCGAACTGCACATCGCCGTCAATATGCTCGGCGAAATAGCGGGCCAGCGTCGTCTTGCCGGTACCGGCATAGCCGAAAAGCCGAAAAAGCGGGCTGCGCCCGTCTTTCAGCCATTTGGAAACGGCGCCAAGCGCCTCATCCTGTTGTGGTGATAATTGCATGGCCCTGACTGACAGGATTCGCCCGCAAAGGGCAAGGAAAATGGGTGAATAACACCTTATACTATAGATTATCCGGGTTCCCGGGCCGGATTTTACCCGCGCCGGAATAGCCGGTTTCCGTGTCGGTCATGCGGAATTCGTCGCCCTTCACCTGCAGGCGCCAGCAGACCTTCTGCTCCTCACCCTCATAGAGCAGGCAGAGCGTGTCATGCTCCAGCGTCCACTCGCCCGCATAGGCCATGCCGTTGGTCAGCACCTTGTCCGGCTTGCAGCATTCGATCAGCTTGCCGCGCGATTTACCGTCGACTCCGAGAAACTCGGTGAAATTGAACGGCGGCTGCGCCTTGACTTCGCCGGTGATGGTCGCGCCGGTCAGCAGCTTGCGCAGGTCCTGTTCGGTGGTTGCGGGCCAGGGCGCGTCCTGCGCCCGGACAGGTGCGGAAAAACTGGCCACTGCCACAAGCATCCATGCAATCGCTGCGCGGCGGACCGTCAAAGCTCCATGCATCTCAAGACCTTTCCGGATCATTTTCCAGCCTGATCGGCTGACCATGCGGTGTTGCGTGGGCCGCACGTTGCCATGAAGCGGCGAGATCATCAACATCCGTCGACTTTGCCACGTTCTTGGCCGCAACGAGGGATTCCAGTGCCGCGACCCAGCGATGGTAGTAATCACTGCCATCCTCCAGCGCACCGGGCCGTTTCAGTTCGGTGGAGAGCGCCTGTGCCCACTCATCCCAGCCGAACAGTCCCCGGCTGTGCAGGGCCAGCACCATGGCGAAGGCTTCCGCCTGCCATGGCTCGGCAAAAACCGGCGCATCGATCCCTTCGCCCAAACCTTGCGAATGCGCGATCAGCTCACGCAGGCTCAAGATAGCTCTCCCAGGCGTCGATGCTGACGGTCAGGGTCGGATCGGCGCCCTCGCCCCAGATCTCCGCCGCCGTGAACACGACGGTGTAGACATATTGCGGGTTCTCGCCTTGCCCATGCGCATTGGTGTCCGGGAAGACGAAGCCCTCGCGCACAGCTTCTACCATGCCGGTTTTCCCACGGGCGTAGCGCGGCAGCCGCGTATGTGTGTGCGGGTTGAAATTGCGGGTTCTGACGCGGTTCCCCGCCTGGAAACGCGGCGCCTGTCCGACCGGACGGTCGCAGGGACCGCCCTTCGCCAGAACGGCGGCAACATTCTCCGCTTGCAGGACGCGCTTGGGCTCTGTTCCCTTGCCGAGCGAATGTCCCTGCGCCAACTCCGCATCGGTGACGAATCCATGGCGCTTCAGCAGCGCTTCCAGCGCCTTGGTCCAGATCTCGTAATAGCTGGAGGCATAATAGTCGGCGGGATGCAGGCTTTCGCGGGCATGGCGGCTTTCGTCGATGTTCCAATGCCCCATGGCTCCGGCGGCCAGGGTCAGACCCAGCGCCCGCTTTTCCCACGCCGCATGGAAATGGGGCTCATCCTTCTCCGGATTGACCGGACCGAAGCCCATCTGCCCGCCAAGATCCTGCGGCCCGTTCATGCCACCTCCGGCACACGGGCGAGCCCCGTGCCGATCATCGAATCGCGCGTCACCAGCGTGGCAAGCCGTTCCTCGCTCCAGCCATCGGTGCCTTCCGGGCGCAGCGGGATGATGAGGTAGCGCAGCTCGGCGGTCGAATCCCACACGCGGATGCTGGTGGTATCGGGCAGAACCAGATCAAACTCCGCCAGCACACCGCGCGGATCGATGACGGCGCGCGAGCGGTAAGGCGGCGACTTGTACCAGACGGGCGGCAAGCCGAGCACCGACCATGGGTAGCAGGAACACAGCGTGCACACGACGAGATTGTGGGTTTCCGGCGTGTTGAACACCGCCTGCATGTGCTCGCCCTGGCGGCCGGTATAGCTCAGCGACGCAATGGCTGCGGTCGCATCGCGTCTCAACCAGGCATTGAATTCCGGATCGACCCACGCCTTGGCCACAACCTTCGCACCGTTGCGCGGCCCGACTTTGGTCTCATAGGTCTCGACAATGGCATGGATCGCCTCGGGATCGACAAGACCTTTTTCAGTCAGGATGGTTTCGAGTGCCCGCACCCGCGCGGCCATGGGATCGAGTTCATTGTCGTGGTGGTGATCGTGATCATGGGACATGGTGGAAACTTATGCGCCTCCCGCATTTCGTGCAAGATCAGCGCAGCATCGGCCAGAGACTGGCGACAAGCAAGGCCGCCATGCTGATATTGAACCATTTCAGCCGCGCCGGGTCCGACAGCCAGCCGCGCATGAACTGGCCGAAGGCCGCCCAGCTCGACACCGAGGGCACGTTGACCAGGGCGAAGGCGATGCCGACAATCAGCACTGTGGCGAGATAGGCCTGCGGCGCGGTATAGGTCGCCATCGCCGTCACCGCCATTACCCAGGCCTTGGGGTTGACCCACTGGAAGGCTGCCGCCTCTAGGAATGTCATGGGGCGGGCATTGCTATCAACCGTGCCGAGCGAGCGCGACGTCGCGATCTTGTAGGCGAGATAGACCAGATAGGCGCCGCCGGCGAATTTGAGGATCGTGTAGACCAGCGGAATGGTCTGGATCAGGGCGCCCAGGCCAAGACCGACGCCGATCAGCAGCGAAAAGAAGCCGCTGCCGATGCCCAGCATATGCGGAATGGTGCGCCGGAAGCCGAAATTCACCCCGGACGCGAGCAGCATCAGATTGTTGGGTCCCGGCGTGATCGACGTGACGAAGGCAAAAACGAGGAGCGTGAAAAAGATTTCGAGCGACATGACAAACCGGATCTGATGCGTGGGGAAGATTTAAGCTTCGGGTTCATGTCGCTCAATCGCAATCTTGTCAGGGATACAATTGCGTATCCCTGAGTCTGATTGCCGCTGAAGCCTACATGCCCTGCGGGCCGCGGTTCATGGCGGCGACACCGGTCCGGCAGATCTCGACGAGGCCGAGCGGCTTCATGATGGCGATGAACTGATCGAGCTTCGACCCCTTGCCGGTGATTTCGAAGATGAAATGCTCTGTCGTGGCATCCGCCACCTTGGCGTGGAATGCATCGGCAAGACGCAGTGCCTCATTGCGGTTCTCGCCAAGACCCGCCACCTTGACCAGCGCCAGCTCGCGCTGGATCGGCTTGTCATTGCCGAGTTCGTCAGCCCGGACGGAAAGATCAACCACCCGGTGTACCGGAACGATGCGTTCGAGCTGGTGGCGGATCTGGTCGAGCACATGCGGGGTGCCGCGCGTCACGATGGTGATGCGCGACAGATGCTGTTCGTGCTCGGTTTCCGAGACGGTCAGGCTTTCAATGTTGTAGCCACGGCCGGAAAACAGGCCGATCACCCGCGCAAGGACGCCGGGTTCGTTGTCAACGAGAACCGATAGCACCGTGGTGATCGGTAGCTCTGTCTCCTTGGCAATAAAATATGCCGAGCCGGAGGCTAGATTTTGAGCGTTCATTTGGTGTTTCCTCTCCGGTTTGTTAAACGAGCTGCCGTCCCTTGGCATCGATGGCATTGGCAACGGCTTCATCCGTCGCTTCGTCAGGCAGAAGCATCTCATTATGCGCCTTGCCGGACGGAATCATCGGGAAGCAGTTTGCCAGATTGGCCACGCGGCAATCGAACAGAACCGGTTTCTTCACGTCGATCATTTCCTGAATGGCATCGTCGAGATCGCCCGGCTTTTCGCAGCGGATGCCATGGCCACCATAGGCTTCCGCCAGCTTGACGAAATCGGGCAAGGCTTCCGTATAGGAGTGGGACAGGCGGTTGCCATGCAGCAATTGCTGCCATTGGCGCACCATGCCCATATACTGGTTGTTCAGGATGAAGATCTTGATCGGCGCTTCGTACTGCACCGCCGCGCTCATTTCCTGCATGGTCATCTGCACCGAGGCATCGCCGGCAATGTCGATGACCAGCGAATTGGGATGGGCAATCTGCACGCCCAACGCCGCCGGCAGGCCATACCCCATGGTGCCGAGGCCGCCGGAGGTCATCCAGCGGTTGGGCTTTTCAAAACCATAGAACTGTGCCGCCCACATCTGGTGCTGCCCGACTTCCGTCGTGATGAAGGTGTCGCGATCCTTGGTCAGCGCATAGAGCCGCTCCAGGGCATATTGCGGCATGATCACGTCCTTGTTGCGTGTATAGGACAGGGACTTGCGCGACCGCCATTTGTCGATCTGCGCCCACCATTCGCCTATCGCCTTCTTTTCAGGCTTTTCGGACGAAGCGCGCCACAGCCGGACCATGTCTTCCAGAACCCGGCCAACATCGCCAACCACGGGAATGTCGACGCGAACCGCCTTGTTGATCGAGGACGGGTCGATATCGATGTGGATTTTCTTCGAGTTGGGCGAGAAGCCATTGAGGCGCCCGGTGATGCGGTCGTCGAAGCGCGCGCCGATGCAGACCATGACGTCGCAATCATGCATCGTCATGTTGGCCTCGTAGGTGCCGTGCATGCCCAGCATGCCCAGCCAGTTCTTGCCTGATGCCGGATAGGCGCCGAGGCCCATCAGCGTCGAGGTGATCGGGAAATTGGTCAGCTCCACCAGTTCGCGCAGCAGATGGCTGGCCTGCGGGCCGGAATTGATGACACCGCCGCCGGAATAGATGACCGGGCGCTTGGCTGTCGCCATCAGGGCAACGGCCTGCTTGATCGCCTCGATATCGCCCTCGACCTTGGGACGATAGCTGGTGCGCGGCGATGTTTCCGGCGGCGTATAGAAGCCGGTGGCAAACTGGACGTCTTTCGGCACGTCAACGAGAACCGGCCCCGGACGGCCGGTGCGCGCCACGTGGAAGGCTTCGTGCAGGATGCGCGCGAGATCGTTGACGTCCTTCACCAGCCAGTTGTGCTTGGTGCATGGACGCGTGATACCGATCGTATCGCATTCCTGAAACGCATCCGAGCCGATGAGCGTGGTCGGAACCTGGCCGCTGATGCAGACCAGCGGGATGGAGTCCATCAAGGCATCCTGCAGCGGCGTCACCGCATTGGTCGCACCGGGGCCGGATGTGACCAGCATCACGCCGACCTTGCCGGTGGAACGGGCATAGCCCTCCGCCGCGTGACCGGCGCCCTGCTCATGGCGAACCAGCACGTGATTGATCTTGTCCTGCTGATGCAGCTCGTCATAAATGGGAAGGACCGCACCACCCGGATATCCGAAAATGTCCGTCACGCCCTGATCGATGAGTGCCTGAATGACCATTTCGGCACCGGTCATCTCCCGTCGTTGCGATGTGTGGTTGTCACTATCCTGCTTGTCTGCGGTCATCGATCTCTTCCCGTGTATTCTGCGGCTCTCGGCCTTCCAGAAGGTGTTTTCGTTTAGCGTAAGGTTTGGAAATAAAAAAGGCCCCCGAAGGAGCCTGTGTTTCGCGCATGGGAGCTTCCGCCGGGTGCTTACAACACCCTGCCCATGCGCGGTCCCACGACGATAAGAACTGTTTTCATGGTCGCGGACGATAATTAAGCAAACTCTATCCGTCAACGGCAAAATTCAGGAAATTGAAATGTTCGCAAACAAAGCAATGCTTTGGCGCAACATCCTTCAAATGTGAAATGCATCGCTAAGATATTCTCAATGCCTTGCGCCTAGAGTTCAATTCCGTTGCCAAGTCCCAGGATTGACCACGACCCATGAGCGCTGAAGCCCTGCCCTCTGCACAATCAAGACCGATGGTCCGCAACCGGACCGATGGGCATGTCATCGAATGCAACGGCGACAAGGCCATCATCCACGCCAAGACCGGCCCGTCGATCACGGCATCGGACGATTACTGGTCTGTCGGCCAGCTTATCTCCATTCAGGTTGCCGACAGCCGTGTGGTTGGTCTTGTCTACAAGGTTGAGCTGCCCAATGCCGAATGGCAGCAGGATGTCGATCAAAGCATCCATATCCATGTGGAACTCGTCGGCCAGGTCGATGCGCATATCGACGGCAAATTGCGCTTCTCCTCGGGCATCACCACCTATCCGCACATGGGCGCCATCGCCCATCGCATCCGCGCCGCCGATCTGGCCACCATCTACACCACATCGCTGAAGAACACGGTTTCCATCGGCCACCTCTCGCAGAATGCCGACATTCCGGCGCTGATCTCGGTCGACAGCCTGATCTCCCGCCATTTCGCCGTGCTTGGCAGCACGGGCGTCGGCAAATCCAGCGCCGTGACCCTGCTTTTGCGCAAAATCATTTCGCAGCGTCCCGATCTGCGCGTCCTCATTCTTGATCCGCACAACGAATTTGCCAGCGCGTTTCCCGATCTCGCCATTTCCATCGACTACAGCACCTTCGATTTGCCGTACTGGATGTTCAAGCTGGAGGAATTCGGCGAAGCCGTGTTCCGCGGACGCCCGCAAATCGCGGCTGAAATCGATATTCTGCGCGATCTCATTCCGCTCGCCAAAGAACGTTTCGCCAATGTTGAAGCGGCCGCCACATCGTCCCTCCTAAGGAAAGAACGTGACTTTGCCTCGATGACCGCCGATACGCCAACGCCCTACCGGATGGCGGATCTGATCAAGCTGCTGGAGGAGCGCATCGGCCAGCTCGACGGCAAGACGGACCGGCCGACCATGAAGGCGCTGCGCTACCGCCTGCAGGCATTGGTCGCCGATCCGCGCTACCGCTTCATGTTCTCGGCCCCGGCAACACTCGATACGATGCGCCAGACCGTCGGCCACATTTTCCGCGTGCCGAAAAACGACCGGCCCATCTGCGTGTTCCAGCTGGCGGGATTGCCGTCGGAAGTGGTGAACTCCGTCGCCTCGGTTCTCTGCCGGATGGCTTTTGACCTCGCTGTTTCCAGCGATGGCAATGTGCAGACGCTTGTCGTGTGCGAGGAAGCACACCGTTATATCCCCGCCGATACCAGTGCCGGGTTCTGGCCGACGCGCCAGGCCATTGCACGCATCGCCAAGGAAGGCCGCAAATACGGCGTCTATCTCTCCGTCATCACCCAGCGTCCCGGCGAGCTCGACCCGACGATCCTCTCCCAGTGCAGCACGGTTTTCGCCATGCGGCTCGGCAATGAGCGCGACCAGGAAATCGTCCGCGGCGCCATCAGCGGCGCGTCGCAAAGCGCCGTGGGCTTCCTGTCGTCGATCGCCAACCGCGAGGCGATCGCCTTCGGTGAGGCCGTGCCGACACCGATGCGCATGATGTTCGAAACCATCGCGCCGGAACATCTGCCCGCCGCGCATATGACGCAGCAGCAGGAAGCCATGCGCAGCGGCGACAGCCACGTGTCGCTCGACATGATCCTCGTCCGGATGCGCCAGCTGAATGCTGCCGACAGCACCACGACCGAACATGCATCGGCCGGTTTTCTGGCCCCGGAAAAGCCGGCGATGGTCCAGCGCCCCGCGGTACCCCTCCCGCCGGAACCGGTCCGGAGCCAGTGGCGCGCGGCCGAATCCGCCCCGATCATCGAAGAGCCGCGCAAACCGGCGCGATCCGAGACCGAAGGGTTTCGCGCCAGCGACCTCATCCGCAGCTTCCGCACCGACAAGACTTAAGGGCCGGGATAGGCGATCCGCTCCCAGTCGTCGCCGAGCTGGTTGCGGAACCAGGTCATTTGCCGCTTGGCATATTGCCGCGTCGCAATTGTCGACAGCTCGGCTGCCTGTGCAGGCGTGATCGTGCCTGCCAGCATCCTGGCGATTTCACCGACCCCGATGGCTCGCATGGCGGGCAGATCGGATGACAATCCGAGCGCAAGCAGGGCTTTGACCTCCCCGGCCGCTCCCTTCTCCAGCATGGTTGCAAACCGCAGCGCGATCCGTTCGCCAAGCCAGGCCCGGTCCGGGTCGATGACGATCTTGCGGGCCGAGGCCGCATCGATCAAAGGCGTGCCGGTTTGCTTCTGCCAATCGATGATCGACCGTCCCGATGCGTCGATCACTTCCAGCGCCCGCACGACGCGCTGGCTGTCGGTCGGGCGCAGCGCCGCCGCGGCCTGCGGGTCTTTTTCGCTCAAAATGGCGTGCAGCTGCTGCGCACCGACCTGCGCGTCCTGCGCGCGCCAATAGGCCCGCACATCATCGGGTATGTCCGGCATGGCCGAGAGGCCGCCGAGCAGCGCCCGGAAATAAAGCCCGGTGCCGCCGACAAAGATCAGCGGGCGGTCACCCGCAGCTTCGGTTTTCAGCAGGTGTTCGACATCGGCGAACCAGCGGCCGGTGGAATAGGCTTCGGACGGCGGGACATGGCCATAGAGGCAATGCGGCGCTTGCCGAAGATCATCCGGCCCCGGCCGTGCGGTGAGCACATCGAGCACGCCGTAGACCTGCATGGAATCGGTATTGACGATCCAGCCGCCGGTTTCCTCGGCATAGCGCAGCGCCAATGCCGACTTGCCGCTTGCCGTCGGTCCGGCTATCAGGATTGTCTGTCTTCTTGTCACACCAATCGTCCAATCGGGAAATGCTCATGCCCTTGATGGCCACGCTTATCGCCAATCCGGCTTCACCCCGTCTCAGCGCATCGCTCGGGATTAAAGCCTCAGCGGCACTCAATGCAACAGGACTTTACTGGCTGGCCGACGGAATTGCCTGCGATCTCGCCCTGCGCACAGGCTCTGACCCGGTGGAGGCCCATGCGGAACTGGCGCGGATCGTCGATGGCGAGCCCATCGATATCGTCGTGCAGGAACAGGATACACGGCGCAAGAAAATCCTGATCGCCGACATGGATTCCACCATGATCCAGCAGGAATGCATCGACGAACTGGCCGAAGAGGCCGGCCTGCGCGACAAGGTGGCGGCCATCACCGCCCGCGCCATGAACGGCGAGATCGCCTTCGAGCCCGCCCTGCGTGAACGGGTGGCACTGCTCAAGGGCCTGCCCTATTCCGTCATCGACAAGGTCATCGCCAGCCGTATCACCCTCATGCCCGGCGGACCCGAGCTTGTTCGCACCATGCGCAAACATGGGGCCTATACGGCGCTCGTTTCGGGCGGCTTTACCGTCTTCACCCAGCGCATCGCCGCCATGATCGGCTTTCACGAGAACAGCGCCAATACGCTCATCGACAATGGTGAAACGCTCACCGGCGAAGTCACCGAACCCATCCTCGGCCGCGAGGCCAAGGTCGCCGCACTCAACGCCATCTGCGAACGCTTCAACCTGTCACCGGACGAGGCTCTTGCCGTCGGCGACGGCGCCAATGACCTCGGCATGCTGCAGCTTGCCGGCACAGGTGTCGCACTCCACGCCAAGCCGTCGGTCGCGGCACAGGCAAAGGTCCGGGTGGATCATGGCGATCTCACCGCGCTGCTCTACATCCAGGGCTATCGCAAGACCGACTTTGTCATCTGACAGCGCCGGAAACAAAAAAGGCGGCCATTGGCCGCCTTTTTGCTGAGGTCGTTGAGACGTCAGTTCATCTGCAAAGTCACGAAGCGCAATTCGCCCGTCTTGGATGCCAGCATCAAAAGGGCATTCTTGCGGCCTTCATCGCGCAGCTTCTCGATGCGGGCAGCCACGTCTTCCGGCGTCTTGACGGCTTCCTGGGCAATATCGACGATCACGTCGCCCGCTTCGATCCGCTTGTTCGCGGCAATCGATTGGGCCTGCACTTCGGTGATCAGAACGCCCTCGACCTCCTTGGCAATGCCGAATGTCTTTCTGCTGTCATCGTCGAGCACGCCGAGCGTCATGCCGAGGACATCCACATCCTGCGCGGCGTCTTCATCCTGATCGGTCTGCGACTGGGATTTCTCCTTGGTCTTGGCGTCGGTTGTATCTTCCAGCCGGCCGAGCGTGACCTTGACCGTCTGTTCCTTGCCCTTGCGCACCACGACGACATCGACTTCCTTGCCGACAGGGCTTTCCGCCACGGCGCGCGGCAGGTCCTTTACATTGTTCACCGGCTTGCCGTCGAACCTGGTGATGACATCACCGGGCAGGATGGAGCCGTTGGCCACGGGACCGCCATCAATGATACCGGCAACCAGCGCACCCTTGCTTGAGGTCATCCCCAGGCTTTCGGCGATATCGTCGGTGACCGGCTGGATGCGCACGCCAAGCCAGCCGCGCTGCACTTCGCCATGGTCGCGCAATTGCTGGATCACACCGGATGCGAGGTCCGCCGGAATGGCAAAGCCGATGCCGATCGATCCGCCGGTCGGCGAAATGATCGCCGTGTTGATCCCGATCACCTGTCCGTACATGTCGAACAGCGGGCCGCCGGAATTGCCCCGGTTGATCGCCGCATCCGTCTGGATGAAATTGTCATAGGGGCCGGAATTGATGTCGCGGTTGCGGGCGGAAACGATACCCACCGTCACGGTGCCGCCAAGACCGAATGGGTTGCCGATGGCCATGACCCAATCGCCGATACGGGCCTTAGAGGAATCGCCGAACTTGACCGCGACCAGCTTGTGCCTTTTCGGGTCGACCTTGAGCACCGCCAGATCGGTCTTGGTGTCCTTGCCGACCAGTTCCGCCTTCAGCTTCGACCCATCGGTGAAATTCACCTCGATATCATCCGCATCGGCGATCACATGATTGTTGGTCACGACGATGCCCTGCTCCGCATCGATGACAAAGCCGGAGCCCAATGACTGAACCTTGCGGGACGGATTGTTCTCACCCGGCTTCTGCTTGCCGAAATACTCGTCGAAGAACTCCTGGAACGGCGATCCCTCGGGGACTTTCGGCATGGGAACCGGTCCGGAATCGCCATCCTGCCCCTTGACGGTCTGCGACGTCGAAATATTGACCACCGCATCCAGCAGACCCTCGGCGAGATCGGCGACGGATGCCGGGCCCTGGGCTTTCGGCTGCGCCGATTGTGCTGCCGCGATGGTCACAAAGGCGGGCGTCACGCTCGTGGCGGACAGGGCAATCAGCGCGATTGCCGCAGTGGCAGAACGGAAAATCGGGCGACCAGGAGTGAAAACCATGCGTTCGGGCCTTTGTCAGTGTACTCGGATTAAAAAATAAATAGCGATGAATTACAACAGAGCCGCGAGAGTAGACGAAAATATGGCCGTCAGACTGCAAGTCTGATCAAGTTAGGTAATGGCGGGGCCCGCCCTTACCCCCGTGCGAGCCAGACGATAACCACGCCGATGGCAACCGACGCGACACCGGCCATGCGCAGAAAGCCATCCGGCTGTCCGCTGACATCCCGCGCGACGCGCTTTGCGATCAGCGGGAAACAGCCGTAGAGCAGCCCCTCGAAGACGAGGAACAGCCCTACGGCATCCAGAAAGTCGATCATGCCTGGCCTGCCCCTATTGCGGGGCAGGTTTTGCAGCGGCCGGCGCCGGCGGAACAGCGCCACCATTGGCATCCTGGAAATACCGGAAGAACTCGGAATTGGGCGAAAGCACCATCGTTGTCCCCGTATTATCCAGCGCCGTGCCATAGGCAGCCATGGACCGGTAGAACGCGAAGAAATCCGGATCCTTGGAGAAGGCATCGGCAAAGATCCGGCTGCGCTCGCCTTCACCCTCACCGCGGGCGATTTCCGATTCCTTGCGGGCTTCCGCAATGATCTCGACCACCTGGCGATCGGCAATCGCCTTGATGCGCTGGGCAGCTTCACGGCCGCGGGCCCGCAGGAATTCAGCCTGGGCAAGACGCTCGGCCTTCATGCGCTCGAACGTCTGCTGCGACACTTCCTGGGTCAGGTCGGTCCGGCGAACGCGCACGTCCGCAATCTCGAGACCCAGCGATTCCGCATCCGGACGCAGCTGTTCGCGCACTTCACGCATCATGCCCGCACGCTCGTCGGAAAGCGCGGCTTCAAATCCACGCAGACCGTAAACGCTACGCAAGGATGCATCGAGACGCGTGCGCAAACGGGCCTGTGCGAATTCCACGTCGCCCGACACGGTCTGGCGGAACTTGCGCGGATCGGTGATTCGGTAGACCAGGAAGGCATCGACTTCGTAGAACTTGCCGCCCGAAACCTGAACGCGGATATTGTCGAGTTCAAAGCTCAGCAGACGATCTTCGATCATCTGGACATTGTCGGCTTCAAGAAAGCCGAACGGCAGCTTGAAATAGATACCGGGCTGGGTCTTCACATCGACGATCTGGCCGAAGCGCAGGACAATGGCCTGCTGACGTTCATTGACGACGAAAACCGAGGAATAAACCAAAAGGGCGATGAATGCGATGAGACCCGCAATAAGAGGAAGACGATTCTGGCTCATTACTTTGTCCCCTCAGTCGGGCGCTGCTGCTTTGTGATCTCCGACAACGGCAGATAGGGCACGACCCCCTGACCGTTCTTCTGGTCGACAATCACCTTGTTCGAGTCCTTCAGCACACGTTCCATCGTTTCGAGGAAAAGACGCTTGCGGGTCACTTCCGGCGCCTTCACATACTGGTCATAGACCGATGTGAAGCGCTGGGCCTCACCCTGTGCTTCCTGCACGATGCGGTTCTTGTAGGCGGCCGCATCTTCGCGGATCTGCGCACCTTCACCGCGGGCCTGACCGAGTTTCTGGTTGGAATACTGGTTCGACTCCTCGACGAAGCGGTCTTCGTCCTGTTCGGCACGCTGCACTTCATCGAAGGCATCGGCCACTTCACGCGGCGGCGACGCATCCTCGATGGAGACGGCATTGACCTGAACACCGGCGCCGTAATCATCCAGTGTCTTCTGGATGATGCCGCGCACGTCATTGGCGATGCCCGCACGATTGTCGCGGAAAATGTCCTGCGCCGGGCTGCGGCCAACGATTTCACGCATGGCGCTCTCGGAGACCTGCTGGACCATGTTTTCCGGACTCTGCACATGGAAGAGGTAAGCAACCGGGTCGGAAACGCGGTAAAGAATGGAGAACTGAACGTTCACGATGTTCTGGTCGCCGGTCAGCATCAGGCCTTCCTTGGCGCCCGATACGCCCTGCCCGCCGATGTTCTTCTGCTTCTCGACGATCTGGACCTTTTCATAGGTCTCGATGGGCCAGAGATGGAAGTGCAGGCCGGGCTCGGAAATATCCGCCTTCGGCTTGCCGAAGCGCAGTTCGACAGCGCGTTCATCCGGCTGGACCGTGTAGATCGACTGGAAAAGCCAGAAGGCAACCAGGGCAAGCGCCGCCAATCCGAAGATCGTCGAACTGCTGCCGGTGCCGCCGGGAAGTGCCTGGCGCAGACGGTCCTGGCCACGGCGGATAATATCTTCAAGGTCGGGCGGATTACCTCCGGGACCTCCGCCTTGCGGCTTCTGGCCCCATGGACCGCCGCCGCCGCCATTGTTGTTACCGCCGCCACCCCAAGGGCCGCCGCCACCGTTCTGATTACTCCAGGGCATTCCTACCTCATGTTTTGGAACGAGATTCGCCACCCCATGGCAACGTCCCGCTAACCCGATATCCCGTTTATAGGGATCGCAAGGCGCGCTTTCAACGCGCAGCGCGGTTTTTCATGCTAATTTGGTAAAAAGTCGAACGATTATGACCGCTTATCACGAAATTTTCATATTGATTGCCGGATAAGCGGCAAATTCTAGCGTCGTTCGTAAATCGTGTAGCGGGTCGGATAATTGTCTTTTTCACCCGCCGGGAATTCTTCCTGAAACACTTCGTTCCAGTTCTTCGGATCGATGGGAGGGAAAAACGCGTCGCCCTCGATATTGGCCAGAACCCAGGTGATGTGAAGACGGTGCGCCCGGTCCAGGAGCTGGCGATAAATCTCGCCGCCGCCGATAACGCAGATTTCATCCACCTTGTCCGCCGCCGCATGGCTGCCGGCAATCATCAGCGCCTCATCCACGGAACGGACCGCAATGACACCGTCCACGGCAAAGGCGGGATCGCGGGTGATGACGATGTTGGTGCGTCCCGGCAGCGGCTTGCCGAGCGTATCCCAGGTCTTGCGCCCCATGATGATGGGTTTGCCCATAGTGACCGCCTTGAACCGCTTCAGGTCGGAGGAAAGGCGCCACGGCAGGCCATTGTCACGGCCGATAACCCCGTTCTGCGCGACGGCAACAACAAAACTGATCATTGGACCTATTCCTTCCGGGAAAGCAGACAGCGTGAACCAAAGAGCGCGAGCAATTCGACCAGATCAACGGGTCTTGACCCTAGACGGCGATCGGCGCCTTGATGCTCGCTTCGGCCACATAGTTCTCAAGACTGAAATCGTCGAATGTGAAAGCAAAGAGGTCTTTCACGTCGGGATTAAGGCGCATGACCGGCAAAGGACCCGGCGTACGGCTCAATTGCAGCCGCGCCTGCTCGAAATGGTTGGCATAGAGATGCGCATCGCCCAGCGTGTGGACGAAATCACCCGGCTGCAGACCCGTGACCTGCGCCACCATGAGGGTCAGCAGGGCATAGGATGCAATATTGAACGGCACGCCGAGGAAAATATCGGCGGAGCGCTGGTAGAGCTGGCAGGAAAGCTTTCCGTCGGCCACATAGAACTGGAACAGGCAGTGGCAGGGCGGCAGCGCCATTTCATCGACCAGCGCCGGATTCCATGCGGAAACGATCAGACGCCGCGAATAGGGATTTTGCTTTATCGCACTGACAAGATTCGCAATCTGGTCGATATGCCGGCCGTCGGGCGCAGGCCAGGAGCGCCACTGATAGCCATAGACCGGCCCGAGATCGCCGTTCTCGTCGGCCCATTCGTCCCAGATCGTCACGCCGTTTTCCTTGAGATAGGCGATGTTCGTTTCGCCTTTCAGGAACCATAGCAGCTCGTGGATGATGGATTTGAGATGCAGTTTCTTGGTCGTCAGGGCGGGAAAACCCGCCGACAGATCGAATCGCATCTGGTAGCCGAAAACGGAACGTGTGCCTGTCCCGGTACGGTCGCCGCGGTCGACGCCGGTATCGAGCACATGCTGGAGAAGATCAAGATAAGCGCGCATGGCTTCTCTTTAGCAGATTCGTTTCACGAAGCAGTAAAACTTCTGTGTGATCCACAAGCACAGGCGGCAAAAATCCCCGGCGAATCACCGGGGATCCATTTCGGTCCACCCAACGCTCAGAGGCTGCCGAGCAGTCCGAGCTCTTTTGCCGTCAGATAATAGAAGGTGACCCGGCCCTTGGAACGGTGATCTTTCATCTTTTCGCAGACGGCGTGAATGGCAGCATCGGCCTTGGCAGCATCGGTAACGCCGAGCTTCTTGCCAACCCAACTGGTACGAACACGGGCCAATTCTTCCGGATCCGAGCAGGAAACCAGCGAAGAATCCCGGTTGCGCAGGGCAATTCCGAGATGTTTGACGATTTTTGTGACAATCGCCTCGTCCGCACCCGCATCGTAATGACGTACATCTGCTAGATAGTCACTCATGAAAAAATCCCCTGATTGTTGGTTTCAATGCCCAGGCACTGAAACCCTCCCTGACACAAAAGACACCGCACAACCGGCAGCTGCATAAGGCGATGACTCGTTAGACACAGGAAACATTCCCCAGCTACAGGAACCTGTCAATGCCGCTCTTTCATTTCGCCGCGACACCACCTATATAGGTCTTGCTGGCTTCGGCCAGCTATGGTGATAAACGGACGATACAATAAGCCTATTGGACCCGGGGGCGGTACCCGGCGCCTCCACCAGAGTGCAGTTGCAGGACTGCATTGTGGCGGGGGCGAAATAGGATCGACAAGGGTGTAAAAATCGCTCTTTTGCCCGGCATAGTACCACCGTTATCGGGCTAACTCAGTAGTTGCAAACGACAACTATGCGGAAGCACGTCTCGCTGCTTAATTGCGGTGTGATCGCTTCAAATTAAGTCCTAGGGGTTCGCACTTCTAGGCGGGGTTCGGAGGTACCTGGCAACAGAAACCTCCACCTTTCCCCCTTTTTGAAAATCCGCCACGCCGCAAGCCGTCTTCAGGCTTTGCGCACCCTGTTGCGTCAATCGTCCTGCGCTGCAGAAATGCAGAAGGCCCGGAACTGTGGTTCCGGGCCTTCGCCTGAGTGGATGAGCGAGGCTGGTTACTCCGCAGCGGCTTCCGCTTCGACAACGCGGCGGCGCGCGATTGTCAGCTGCGTCAGAATGAAGGCCGCCACGGCGCACAGGCCGATACCCGCCGCCATCGGCAGTGCCGTGCCGTTGAAGAACAGACCGGCGATTACCATTGCGACAGCTGCCGTCACGAAGTGCAGCGTTCCCATCAGGGCTGACGCCGTACCGGCAATCTCGCCATGATCTTCAAGGGCAAGCACCGCGGTCGTCGGAATGACCAGACCGAGGAAGCCGTAACCGATGAACAGGAATGTCGCCAAGACCGGCAGCTGGTTGAAGCCCAGCGCCATGACGACAACCATGGCCGCCATGGTGAACGAGAAGGCGGTCAAGGCCATGCGCATCACACGCACCAGACCGAAACGGTCGCCGAGCCAGCCGGTCAGCTGCGATACCGTAAAGAACGACACCGCATTGATCGAGAAGGCGATGCTGTACTGTGTCGGCGTCAGGCCGTAATGGTCGATCAGCACGAAGGGCGAGTTGGCGAGGTAAACGAGAAAGCTCGAAATACCCAGCCCGCCGATGAAGGTCAGCGTCAGGAAGTTGCGGTCGCTGAGCAGCAGGCGATAGGCGGCCATGGCGCTGCCAAGGCTGCTCTCCACGCGTGCGGCCTTGGGGCGGGTTTCCTTCAGCTGTGTCGACAGGAGGATCAGCCCGATGAAGGCGGCAATCGTCACCGCCCAGAACACGCCGCGCCAGCCATAGAAGCTGATGACGGCACTGCCGGTGAGCGGCGCAAGGATCGGCGAAATGCTGAAGACCAGCATCAGCAGCGACATCAGACGCGCCGCCTGGACACCCGTGTGCATGTCGCGAACGATGGCGCGCGGAATGACCATGCCCGCCGCGCCGCCGATGCCCTGCAGGAAGCGGAAGGCAATCAGCGTTTCGATGTCATTCGACAGCGCGCAGCCGACGCTGGCCACGGCAAACAGGCCGATGCCCATATAGAGCGGCGCCTTGCGGCCCCACATGTCGGAAAGCGGCCCATAGATCAGCTGGAAGATGGCGAAGGAAATAAAGAACGCCAGAAGGCTCATCTGCACGACATTGTTTTCGGCGCTGAGATCCTTGCCGATGGACGGTAGCGCCGGGAGATACATGTCGATCGCAAATGGTCCGATGGCCGACAGGAGACCAAGAATGAGGGCCGTACGAAAGAAAGAGGTCGTCATGGTGTTCATCTTTCAGAAAACGGCAGCGCGAAGCTCATCGGCTTCTGCGCCGCATTGCTCTCAGGAGAGGTTCAGAATTTTTCACCTGCGATGGAGCGGCGCGGCTTGGGAGGACGCTCTCTCCATCACAAAACAGTGTGTCAATGTTTTTAGACACAACTGTCAAATTAGACACTATTGTCTAAAACGTCAATGCGCATTATCTTCGGTTCATGACAAATCCAAAAGAAGCAGCGCACAAGGCGACCGGCCATACTCAACGTGGTCAATGTTCAAAACGTCTATCGATATTGGATGCAGCGGCCGAGGTATTTTGCCGGGAAGGCTTTGCCGGAGCGAGTATTGACGAAATCGCTGTGGAAGCGGGCGTTTCGCGCCAGACTATATACAACCACTATCGGGAAAAGGAAACACTCTTCACCGCCGTGGTCGAAGATGTGATGAACCGCACCAATGCCAGCCTCTTCTCGATATTGGCGACATTTCCTGACAAACCCGACAATCTGGAAGACGATCTGAGCGCATTTGCGGTGCGGCTCGCCCAGAATTGCCTGTGCAACCAGGACGGAAAGTTCCTGCGCAAGCTGGTGCAGTCCGAGGGCGAGCGCTATCCGCAGCTGTTCGAGGGCTGGCGCAGGCACGGCCCCGGAAAGATCGGAACCGCCCTCGCCGCGCTATTTGCCCGCCTCTCCCATGGCGGCGGCCTGCAGATGGATGATTTCGATCTCGCCGCCCGGCAGTTCCTGGCCCTGGTCAATGCCGATCTGCAGATGATTACGCTCTTCGGCGAATCGCCGACCGGGGAACAGCTGGACAATGCCGCGCGCAACGCCGTGCGCACCTTCCTGCGGGCCTATTCCGCCCCCGCAGGCAATCCGGCAATAGGTGCGGACAACGGCCCCCAGCGGGCACCGCAAGCTTAATTTAAGCTTGGAGCTTACAACCAGTCGCAATTCCTTTATCCATGCGCCATAATGGCTCAAACCTGTTTGTCATCTCTGCTTGACAGAGAGGGGCGAATCCATGGGATAAGAGTGCATGCCACAAGATATGATCCGTTACGATATACTGGCCCAGGAAGCGCTGCGCGGCGTTATCCGCAAAGTCCTTGGTGAAGTTGCCAAGGCTGGTCTTCCTGGCAACCATCATTTTTTCGTCACGTTCCTGACCGGTGCGGCGGGCGTGCGCATTTCGACGCGTCTGCACGAAAAATATCCCGAGCAGATGACCATCGTCCTGCAGCACCAGTTCTGGGACTTGCAGGTCACGGATACGCTGTTTGAGGTCGGCCTGTCCTTCGGCGATGTGCCGGAACGTCTGGTCGTGCCGTTCTCCGCCATTCGCGGCTTCTACGACCCCTCCGTCAACTTCGAACTGGAGTTCGACGTCGAGGTGGAAGAAACCGTCGGCGACAACGATCAGGGCGTTACCAGCATTGCGCCGGTACAGCCCGCCGAAAAGCCGAAGACGGCAACGTCCGGCGCCAAGCCCAAACCCGCAGCCAAACCGGCCAAGAAGCCGGCCAAGGCAGGCGGCGAGAAAGCCGATGCTCCGCGCGAAGAAACGGGCGAGAAGGCATCCGCATCGGTCGTTTCCCTGGATTCATTCCGGAAGAAGAAGTAACGCGCGCCCATGGCCGACATCGTCAACCTGCGACAGTTCAAAAAGCGCAAGGCGAAGGACGCGAAGGAGCAGAATGCGGCCGAGAACCGGATTGTGTTTGGCCGCACCGGGGCCGAGAAGCAGTTTGAAAAGAACGCCAGCCGCAAGACCGAGCTGTTTCTCGACAGCAATCGGCTTGAGGGTCGCGTACCACCAGCCGGCAAGGACAAGCCTTGAGCCTTGTCCGCAAACGGTCCGTGACAATCCGCGGGCACCGCACCAGTTTTTCCCTTGAAGACCCCTTCTACGCGATCATCACGTCCATCGCGGACGACCGCAAGATCACGCTCGCCCGCCTGATTGCCGAGATCGACGAGGGCCGCGACCGCGACTCCAACCTGTCTTCGGCCCTGCGCATCTACGTGCTCGACTGGGTGATGAACAGGATGAACACCGCTTCTTAAGAAGCTGATTTGATTCGTGGTGTTATAGTCACCCGGTATTCTGCATCGCCGTCATGCGTGGTTCGACAAGCTCACCATGAGGGAATCCAGCGCTCTGCAGATTGCAACTTTCCTCATGGTGAGCTTGTCGAACCACGCACAATAGTTTTGCCAGCTCTACTGAACCGTTGGCCCGAGCGTCTTCAGAAAATCATCCACGGACTGTTTGTTGAGGGTACCGCTTCCCTGCTGGGGCGGCACCTGCGCCCCGCCACTGGGAGGCGACGGCTGCTCGCGGGTCTTCCGGGCCGCATCTTCCGCAGCCTGCTTCTCGGCGGCACCCTTTTCAGCGGCGGCTTTCTCGGCAGCGGCTTTCTCGGCCGCAGCCCTTTCAGCCGCCTGCCGCTCCGCCTCGGCCTTGGCCGCCGCTTCCTGTTCCGCCTTCAGCCTGGCCTCTTCGGCAAGCCTCTGGCGTTCCGTGGCCTTGCTCTGGAACAGCAGGGCTTCGCGGCGCAGCCGCTGCTTTTCAACCAGCGATGCCTGCATGGTTTCGACACGCTGCTGCTCGCGCTCCAGCGTGCGCTGCGTCAGGAACTGCTCCAGCGGCTGGCGGTTCAGCGTCCATTTCGGCGCGCGCCACGGCCCCTCTCCCTTGAACTCGACAACCGGCTCGGCACCGGCAACCACCAGCTTGCCCGGATCGAACGCGTAGCGCCCCTGCGAGGCCATGGTCATGTCGGGAAAATTCAGCCGCAGATCGGCATTCAGCGACGCACCGGGGCTTTTCAGCTGGAATGTCGATGTCCGCGCCGTGCCGCCGGCAATGGTAAAGGCAAACTCCGCCGCACCCGCATTGAACGGCCCGGCATGCAGATATTTGCCGATCACGCCATTCACGCTGGCAGCGGTGATCGGGCCCGACAGCCCGTCGGCATCGTCCAGGATGGGCTTGAGCGCGCCGGGATTGATGGTATCGATGGCCAGATCATCCACGGAAACAACGCCCGAACCGGCAACCGACGCCATCATGTCGGCGATGGAGGTGCCGGTTGCGTTGATCGAAGCGACGATCTTGGCTGTGCCCATCAGCGGTTCATGGTCGTCAGGCGTGTAGAGATCATCGAGGGAGGCCTGCTCCAGCGTGAACTGACCCGCCGCCAGACCGGTACCGCTCGTGTTGCGCAGCTCGAACGTGCCCTTGACGGTGCCGCCGAGAATCTCGCCCTGCGTTTCATCGAGCCGCAGATAGCCGTCCTTCAGCGATGCGGTGGACTGCAGTTTGCCCACCCGTCCGAGAACACCGGCGTCCGCCTCGTCAGCCTTGATCTTGAGATTGAAATCGGCCGGGAACAGCGGCGCCTTGGCAAAGGTTTCTTTCGGCCAGTGCGTTTGCCCGCCCGCGTCGACGGCGCCGGTGCCGAGCATGAACTGCACCACGGCGGGAAGGTCGATCCTGCCCAGCGCCAGATTGCCCTGTATATCGGGTGTGCCGTTGTTCACGCCGAGATCGAGACGGCCGGCAATCTTGGTATCATGCACCTTGCCGTTCAAATCCGGCAGCACCAGCCGGCCCTTGGCGAGCTGGAAGCTGCTGGCCATGTCGACCGGCATGCCGTTGCCAAATCCCGGCAGCGAATAGCCGGCTGTCGCAAGATAGGGCTCCAGATCGCTGGCCTTGATCGACGCGCGCCCTTCGCCGTTCAACAGGCCGTTGCTGCTGCGCAAACTGCCGTCGAGGAGCGCCTGGCCGTCCGGCGCTTTCAGCGCAAGCTGCGTCTGGATGCCGTCCTTGCCATTGCCTTTCAAGGCAAGGTCCGCCTCCAGCTCACCGGCAAAGCCGAGCGGCAGCGCGGGAAGTCCCATCAGGGCCATCAGGTTCTCGCCGTGATCCGTGCGCGCATTCATCGTCAGTTCCAGCACGCGGAACTTGTCGGTGCCCTGGCTGGTCGTGCCGGAAAGCGTGATATCCATGCCGCCGGTTTTCCCCGCCGCGCTCAGCGAGAACTCATCGGCGGCATCCTTGCCATGCAGCGCATTGGCGATGATGCTCAGCTCCGTTCCGTCAAACAGTCCGGGAAACCGGGCCGCATGCTCGTTGAGCGCCGCAAGGAACGGGAAGTCGGGAAACTGCGCCGCCAGCGCCGCAACGAACGGCGCCATGTCATCCGAGAGAACCGTTGCATCCAGCGAACCGGAAGGCTCGGCCTTGAACGGCGCGATCTTGCCGGTTGCGGTAATGGTTGCTCCGGATACATTGCCCACGGTCAGGCGGTCGATATCGAAGACGCCGTCGCGCAGGCGAAAGCCGGTATCGAGCGATTCCGCCACCAGGCCGCCATGGCTGACCGGCCCGGCTTTCACCCGCACATCGAGATCTTCACCCGCCAGCTGCGGTGCGCCCTTGCCCGCCTCCGATGGCGTGTTGCGGCCGAAGATGGCGGCAAAGGCTTCCAGCGCATCGCCATCCAGCGCGCCACCGTCCAGCGTCAGCTGGGTCAGCGGCACGGATTCGCCCTTGGCGCTGCGGATCAGCGATCCCTTCAGCGAGGCGCCGCCAAGCGCCACTTCCAGATTGTCGATGCGCTGCAGGTCGTCGTGCAGTTTCACATCACCGGAAAAACCCGCGCCCGCCAGCCGCCGGATCGATTCATCCACCGTATCGGTCAGCCAGGCCGCCAGGCCCGAGGGCTGGCGCGATGCGACAAGCAGTTTGCCGTCAAAGCCGAAATCCTTGCCGATCTGCAGCATGCCGCTGGCCTCGAACTGGGTTCGTCCCGGCAGTTCCGCGCGGAGCTGGTTGATCTTCCAGGCGCCGCCCGAGGGTTCCGCATCGATCCGCACCGAGCGGATGGTGGTGTCGCCCGCCACGATGGCAGGAAGTTTCAGATCGATGCTGCCGGGAACCGTCGGAATGGGCAGCTGGTCCATCAGGCGGCGGAACACGCCCAGCCGCTGCGCGGCCGTGTGCGGCGTCGGCTTGCTGCCCTTGCTGTCCTCGTTCTGGGTGTCGAACGTCACCTGCTGGCCATCCGCCTTGACTTCAAACCGCGGGTTGCTGCCATAGTCGAAAAGCGCGTTGCCATTGACGATATAGGGATCGTCAACCGTCCCCTGCTCCATCCGGAACTCCGGAATGGTCACGCTGGCATGATCGGCCTCGAAGCGCCCGGTCACGCGCACGCTGGAAAGAAGCGGCTTGTCCTCGGCCGGCGTCCCCTTGCCCGCCGCCTTGGGTGCTGTCTCATCCGCCGAACGGATGTTGATGCTGCCGGCATATTTCAGCGCGCCCTTGTCAAGCGTCACCCCGCCGTCGGTCTCGAGCACCGCCGGAATGCCGTCAGGGATAATACGTGCATGCACGTTGAGCGAGCCGTCAGGCTTCAACTGGCCGGTGGAAGCGGAAACGCTGGTCCGCTCCCCGTTGAAAAGCAATGTGCCATCGAATTTCCACGGACCGCTCAGCTTGGTCGCGGACACCGTCGCATTGAGATCGTTCACGGTGCGGACCGTCGCGGTCGAGGCGTCGCGCACCAGCACGGAGCCGTTGGTGATCCGCACGTTTTCCAGCTTGACCTGCGTCGAGCCGAACGATGTCTGCGGCCGGATGGCCCAGTCGACCACGCCGTTGCGGTCGATATTGACCGAAGCGGTCGGCTTCTCCAGCCGCATGTCGAAAATGAGAATCTCGCCGCGCAGGAACGGCGCAAGTTCCGCGTCCATCGAAAACTTGTCGATGGTCATGACCGGCGCCGATCCGGGGTCGCCCACCTTGACGTCGGAGAAGGTCACCGATGGAAACGGCAGGAGCCGGGCGCTGGCCGTCCCGGCAACCGTGACGGGCCGCCCGAGAAGCGCCGATGCCTCCCGTTCAAACGAGGAGCGGTAGCCGGCCCAGTCGACAAAATACGGCACCACCAGTGCCGCGGTGAGCACCAGTACCAGTAGTCCGCCGATCAGAACAAAAAGGCGCGCCAGTGTTTCAACTCCATTCTTACGCGTTGGGCACCGTATACACCGCACCGTTCATAAATTGGGCGAAGATGCGGAATCAACGTGCAAAGTTACAGACGTAAGATCTTGCCGGGATTCATGATATTGCCCGGATCGATAGCCCGCTTGATCGTTTCCATCACGTCGACCGCACCGCCAAGCTCGAGCCGGAGGAATTTTATCTTGCCCTGCCCGATGCCGTGCTCGCCCGTGCAGGTCCCGTCCATGGCAATCGCCCTGAGATTGAGGCGCTCGACAAAGGCTTCCACGTTCTGGATTTCCTCCGGATTCTTGTCGTCGAACAGGATCAGCACATGGAAATTGCCGTCGCCCGCATGACCGACAATCGGCGCGATCAGCCCGCTCGCCGCAATATCCTTCTCCGTTGCGACAATGCATTCTGCCAGGCGCGAAATCGGCACGCACACATCCGTCGACAGCGACTGCTTCCCGGGCGCCAGCGTCATGCAGGCGAAATAGGAATTGTGCCGCGCCGACCACAGCTTTTCGCGCTCTTCCAGATTGGCCGTCCATTTGAACGGGCCACCGCCATTGGCCGCGGCAATCTCGCCGAAGAGTTCCGCCTGTTCGGCCACGCCCGCATCGCTGCCGTGGAATTCGACAAAGAGATAGGGGGCAACCGGATAATCAAGCTTGGAATAATTGATCATCGCCTGCATCTGCAGGCTGTTGACCAGCTCGATACGCGCCACGGGAATGCCCATCTGGATGGTCTCGATCACCGCATTGCAGGCGCTTTCAAGATCCGGAAACGCGCAGATGCCGCCGGAGATCGCCTGCGGAATGCCGTAGAGCTTCAGCGTCAGTTCGGTGATGATGCCGAGCGTGCCTTCGGAGCCGACGAGCAGCCGGGTCAGGTCATAACCAGCAGACGTTTTTTTCACCCGCTTTGCCGTGCTGATCAGGCGGCCATCCGGCATGACGGCCTTCAGCGCCAGCACGTTTTCGCGCATGGTGCCGTAGCGCACGGCATTGGTGCCCGAGGCACGCGTGGCGGCCATGCCGCCAAGGCTGGCATTGGCGCCGGGATCGATCGGGAAGAACAGGCCGGTATCGCGCAGATATTCGTTGAGTTCCTTGCGGGTGATGCCCGGCTCGACCACGACATTGAGGTCTTCGGTATAGACCTTGAGAATGCGGTTCATCCGCGACAGGTCGATGGACACACCGCCCGCCGGCGCATTCACATGGCCTTCCAGCGACGTGCCGGTGCCGAACGGAATGACCGGCACCTGCCACTCGCCGCAGAGGCGCACGACTTCCTGAACGTCTTCGGTCGTTTCGGCGAAAACCACGAGATCGGGGGCCTGGTTCGGGACATAACTGGTGGTGTGGCCATGCTGCTCGCGGATGGATTTGCCCGTCTGCGCGTTGTCACCAAACCTTTTCTTAAGAATCGAAACAACGGTCGCAATACCATTTTCATTGCGCACCATTGCTCCTGCATCAGCCAATGCCATTCCGGTCTCCAGAATTCCAATCGAGGATTCGTCCAATTCACGTGCATTTTCAGTCACTGCACGCGACTTGTCCAGTTGTAACTCTGTGTGAGAGAACCGCAAGGGTTGGGGAAGAAAGTCAGTGAGATAATCAATACGGTATTGTTATGCCGGTTGATCCGGGCACCCCCCTCTGTCCTACCGGACATCTCCCCCACAAGGGGGGAGATCGGCGGCAGCCCAGAGGGGGGTGTAAGCCTATAGAACCCCTTCACTCCTCATCGTCGTCGCTGGGTTCCCAGTCGGTGACCCGGACAAAGCGCTCCTGTTCGCCGGTCCGTTCAAACACGCTGCCGACCGGCGAGTCGAGCAGAGGGATGATGCTGGGATCGTAGTTGGCGATGGTGTTGACGTCGAAAATCCCGCTGTTGTCCGGGTCTTCCATGTAGTCGTCGCTCTCGAAGCCCGAGAGAAAACGCCAGCCGCTGTCCAGTGCGTTGTCGGGATCCTCGCGGTACATGAAGCGCACGGGATAGCCGTCAATTGTAATCGTATCGGTTGCGATACAGCCGCCGTAATTGCGGACCAATGGCCGTATCTCGTCTTTGCTGAGTCGATAGGTTTTATCCATGCCCGATTTTAATTGATCGTCAGCGACTTGGCGAGTCTGCGGAAGCGGTCGGCAAATTTATCCCTTTCGCTGCCCCGCACGATCAGGATGGCGCGAACGTAGCGGTCGCCGGCAAACCGGGCGATCTGGGCAACGTAAAGCGCATCTCCGCTGGTCGCGTCCTTGGCGCTGCCGTCAATATCCACCCATTCGCCGCCATCGGCCGGCGCGCTGCTTTCATTGTCAGAGCGGACATCCTTGATCCCGGTCAGCGACGCAAAGGCCTTCCTGGCAAAGTCCATGCGTGCGGCAGCCTCGGGCGCATTGCCGAGATTGGACGCGATGATGATCACCGGCTGCGCCGCGCTGGCGGGTACGTCCTGCGGTCCGTCGGTCAGGAGATAGGTTGCCCCGGCAATGGCGCGGATCGGGCGAAACCCGGCGAGATCGCCCACCTTGAACGGCAGGGCAGCAATCTGTTCGTCAAGGGTTGGCGGCGTGCGCACCGCGATCGAGCGCAATGTGTCCTCGACATCCGCATCCGATGGCGCACCGGCAACCCCGTCGGGAATTTGCATGGTGACCATCGTCGTGGTCGTCGGCGCCTGCGACAGGACAATCCATTTGCGGTATTTGATGCCGGAGGCAATCTGGCTGCCGTGAATATATTTGGCCGCCGAGGCGCCCTTGACCTGCCAGTCCTGTGCGGCACCGCTGACAACGATGCCCGTGGGCGCCAGACCTTCCGCATTGAACTTGGCGGAGATTTGCGCATAGGCATCCACCGGCAGCTCGGTCAGCACAATGGTCGCGCCCATCGCCGGGTCTTCAAAGCCGCTGAACGTCGACGATGGCTGCATGTTCCGGGGAATGACCAGGCCAACGCTGGAGCCTTCCGGGAAAACAGCCTCCTGCGCAAAGCCCGCCTGCACATGCGCAAGCGATATCATCGTGAAGACCAGAAGGGCAGTTATGTAGCGCATGAAGGCATTTCCCGTCGCGTTCCGTTGTTGTGACTAGCAGTGCCCGGAACGGTCTGGCAAGCCATTGGTTTCATGGGGACGGAAATGTGTGATGCATGACTTATAGTGCGTGGTTCGACGGGCGCACCGTGAGGCTTGTCAGCTCAGATATTTCTTGAAGAACGCAACCGTGCGGCTCCAGGCGAGGTCGGCGGCTTCCTTGCTGTAGCGGGCGGTGGACGTATCGTTGTTGAAGGCGTGGTTGACGCCGTCATAGACCTCGATGTCGAAGGTCTTGCCATTGTCCTGCAGCGCTTTCCTGTAGCCATCGATGCCCGCATTGATCCGCGTGTCGAGCCCCGCATAATGCAGCAGCAGCGGCGCCTTGATCTTTGCAACATCCTCGGCCTTGGGCTGGCGGCCATAATAGGCCACACCGGCATCGAGGTCCGGCGAATTGACGGCCAGATCATTGACCAGCCCGCCGCCCCAGCAAAAGCCCATCACGCCGACCTTGCCGTTGGCATACTTTGCCGCTTTGAGATAGGCGATCGTCTCGACGCCTTCGGCGATGGTCTTTTCGGGGTCGAGATTGGCAATCAGGTCGCGCGCCTTGTCTTCGTCCGAAGGCGTGCCACCGACCGACGACAGGAAGTCCGGGGCGAAAACCGTAAAGCCTTCCAGTGCCATGCGCCGGGCAATATCGCGGATATGGCCGTTGAGACCGCGATTCTCATGAATGACCACAACCACCGGCAGTTTCGCCGTCGTGTCGGTCGGGCGCACACTGTAGCCCTTCATGTCTCCCACATCGCCCGAATGGATCAGGTCCTTGGTGAGCAGGCGCGGATCGTCGGACGCGACAACCGCAGCCTGAGCGGAATTTGCCGCCAGCATCGGTGCAATGACCGCGGCTGCGGCGCCGGAGCCCGCCAGTTTGGCGAGCTTGTCCATGAAGGACCGGCGGTCGAGGGTCAGATGCGTGTATTCGTCATAAGCATCGACCATGGCCTGACTGATCGTCGGAGTTTTCTTCGGCTTGTCCATTGTGGCTCTTTCCATCGAAAAGGACTGCCGGGCCATCAAACCCCCGCCGTTTCCCATCACCCTTTCAGGCGATGCGAAAGGACACCGGTGGAGAGCGCAACGCCGAGTCCAGTCATCACTGTGGCGCCAATTTCCCAGACGCCGACCGCCTCGTCAAGGCAGGCAGCGCCGGATTGCCCCGGCGCTGTCCCGCACGCAAAACCTACTTGTCCTCGCAAAAGCTGATCCGGTTGCTGAACGGATCGATCACGTGCACCTCGCGGCCCCAGGGCGCTTCTTCGAGACCCGGCTTCATGAAGCGGTAGTTCCTGGCATGAAGCTCCTTGTGAAACGCCTCGATCCCCGTCATGCGCACGAAAACCCGGGCGCCCGGGCTGGCATCGCCGGAATGTTCGCTCAGATGCAGCGTCAGGCCGGAGCGCGTCACCTGACAGTAAAGCGGCATGTTGTCCTCGAACCGGTGCTCCCAGTCGAGGGTGAAGCCGAGATAGTCCAGGTAGAATTCCTTGGCCTTATCAACGTCGAAAATCCGCAGGATCGGGTTGGCCGGTCCAAAGGAGATGGCTCTCTTCGGCGCGGGCCCGTCCTCCGCAATCTTTGCCGCAAGCACGTTCCAGTTGTCGAGACCGAACCCGGCCGCAACAAGCTCCAGACCGTCACTGTGGGAAATCTCGATATTTTTGGCGGCAAGCGCTTGTCGCAGCGATTTGGCCATCGCCTTGGCGTCATGAAATGTACGCATCGTCTATCCTTCATAGGGTGAACGCGGAAAGTCAGTGCCCGCATTGCCGACCCGTTCACCATGCAAAGGATGAAACGCAGCATCGTTCGATACATTCACCATGGGTTGAACCCCCGCGAGCGGCTGGCCGTATCTGCCTGATGAATTGATATGAGCAGTTTCGCGCCGCGTCAACTGGATTAAAACAGTCAACAAAAACCCTCCCGGCTGCCGACCCGGGAGGGTGCGATGGTGCGCCCCGCCTATTTCAGCAGGGTATAGGCGATGACGTAGTCACCGGCCTTGGTGTTGATCGAGCCGTGGCCGCCGGCGACGATGACGACGAACTGCCGCCCGTCGGGCAGCGCATAGGACATGGGTGTGGACTGTCCGCCCGCGGGAAGACGCCCTTCCCACAGCTGCTTGCCCGTGGTCACGTCATAGGCACGCAGATAATTGTCCACCGTTGCGCCAAGGAATGCGACGCCGCCCGCCGTGATGATCGGGCCGCCCAGCCCCGGCACCCCGACCTTGAGCGGCAGGGGCAGCGGCGAGGAATCGTACACCGTGCCGTTGCGGTGCTTCCAGGCGATCTTGCCTGTGCGCAGGTCCGCCCCCGCCACATAGCCCCAGGGCGGGGTCTGGCATGGCAGGCCGAGCGGCGACACGAACGGTCCCATCACCACCGCATAGGGTGCGCCTTCATTGCGGTTGAGCCCCTGCTCGCTGCCCTTGGTGCCCGCACCCGGCGCCGGCACATCGGCGCGCGGCACGAGCCGTGAAGTGAAGGCCAGATAGGTCGGCATGCCGAACATCACCTGCCGCTCCGGATCGACCGCCACGCCGCCCCAGTTGAACACGCCGAAATTGCCGGGATAGATCAGCGAGCCCTGCAGCGACGGCGGCGTATAGCGCCCCTCATAGCGCAGCTTGAGGAAATGGATGCGGCAGGCGAGCTGGTCGAACAGCGTCACGCCCCACATGTCCTTGCCCTGCAGCGGTCGCGGTATGAATGTCAGGCCGGAAACCGGCTGTGTCGGCGAGGTGTGGTCGCCCTCGATGGCACCGCCGGGGGCAGGCACCTCCTCGACCGGGATGATCGGCTCGCCCGAACGCCGGTCGAGCACATAGATATCGCCCTGCTTTGTCGGACCGACCAGTGCCGGAACCGCTCCGCTTGCGGTGTTGATGTCGACAAGACTTGGCTGCGAGGGCACGTCCATGTCCCAGAGATCGTGATGCACGGTCTGGCGCACCCAGCGCATCTGCCCGGTGTTGAGATCGAGCGCCACGATGGAGGACGAGAATTTCTCCACATTGGCGGACCGCCCGGCGCCAAGCTGGTCCGGCGTCTGGTTGCCGAGCGGCACATAGATGAGCCCGAGTTTTTCATCGGCGCTGGAAATCGACCAGCTGTTGGGAGAATTGGCGGTGTATTTCTGTCCCTCCGGCAGCGGTGTCGTCACATCGGGATTGCCGGAATCCCAGTTCCACACCAGCGCGCCGGTGTTGATATCGAAGGCGCGGATGACGCCGGACTGTTCGTGGATCGAATAGTTGTCATTGACCGCGCCTCCGACAATGATCTTGCCCGCGGCAATGACCGGCGGCGAGGTCGAATAGTAGTACCCGGCGGGGTTATAAGGCATGCCGGTTTCCAGATGGATGGTGCCCTTGTCGCCAAAGGCCGGGCAGACCTGGCCATTGGCCGCATCGAGCGCGATCAGCCTTGCATCGGCGGTCGGCATATAGACCCGCTCGGCGCAGGGTTGTCCGGCCGCGACGGTGGCATCGGCATAGTAGGACACGCCGCGGCAGGTCTGGTGCTGCCGGTCGTCATTGTCCTTCACCTGCGGATCGAAGCGCCATTTTTCCTTGCCGCTGGCGGCATCAAGCGCAATGACGAAATTATGCGGCGTGCAGATATAGAGCGTGTCGCGCACCTTGAGCGGTGTCACCTGATAGGTCGTTTCCGGAATATCGGTGGAGCGGCGCACGTCGCCGGTCTGGTAGGTCCAGGCCACCTGCAGCTTGGCGACATTGTCGGGCGTGATCTGCTTCAAGGGGGAATAGCGCTGGCCGTAGAGGCTGCGGCCATAGAAGTGCCAGTCGTCATTGGGCACGCCGCCGATATCGGGCGTGGCGGTCACCGCCTCCCGGCTCAACTGGCCGGGAAGATCGAGCGGGTCCCGGGTCATGGAATAGCCGGCAACGCCGAGCGCCACCAGAACGGCCAGCCAGAGCGGTGCTGCCCCCAGGGAGGCAGAGCCGGCATCGGCACGGGTCAACGGGCCGCGCACCCACGGTGTCAGGAGCCAGAGCCCGAGCAGGATGATCACGCCGCCGCGCGGCGCCAGCTGCCACCAGTCGAAGCGGATTTCCCAGATGGCCCAGCCCAGCGTGCCGATCACCAGCAGCGCATAGACCGTCAATGCGGCCGAGCGCCGCCGGAAGAGGAGAATGGATGTGACGAGAAAGGCGAGCGCGGCGATGACGTAGTACCAGCTGCCGCCGAGAACGGCGAGCCAGACGCCACCCGCACCCAGGGCAGCCGCGATGATCAGAAAAAGGAGAGCCGTCAGAGTGATTGCCATGGCAGGGGTCCTTTCCAAGCTCAATCAAGATCGAATGGTCCTGACATGAGGCTGCGAACGGGCCATCGGCTGCCAGATTCCTCTCTTTGACAGGCCTATGCCTTAAATCCGATGCGTGCAATATCAGCGATTGAAAATTTCAATCGCAAGTTTCGGGGGAAACTCTGCGCTAAATGCTGTATGTTCTTGCTTTGTATCGGATCGGTCTGGTTTTTCGATGCCGAATCACTACATTGGAGTGAAATGTCCGGATTGCCTGACGATATACCGTTCTTCGATGAACCTGATGCGCCTCGCCAGCCGCAGGGCATAGCTGCACGCGCCATGCAGGCGCGCGGCGCGCCGCCCTACCTCAATGGCCTCAACCCGGAACAGCGCCTTGCGGTTGAAACAACCGAAGGGCCGGTACTGGTTCTCGCCGGTGCCGGAACCGGCAAGACACGGGTGCTGACCTCGCGCATCGCCCACATCCTCTCCCTCGGCAAGGCCTATCCCAGCCAGATTCTTGCGGTGACCTTCACCAACAAGGCGGCGCGCGAGATGAAGGAGCGCATCGGCGTTCTCGTCGGCGGTGCCGTGGAAGGCATGCCCTGGCTCGGCACGTTCCACTCCATCGGCGTCAAGCTGTTGCGCCGCCATGCGGAACTGGTCGGCCTGCGCTCGGATTTCACCATTCTCGACACGGATGATGTCATCCGGCTGATCAAGCAGATCATTCAGGCTGAAGGGCTCGACGACAAGCGCTGGCCCGCCAAGCAGTTCGCGCTGATGATCGACGGCTGGAAGAACAAGGGCCTCGGCCCGACGGAAATCCCCGAGGGCGACGCCCGCGCCTTTGCCAATGGCAAAGGCCGCGAACTCTACACGGCCTATCAGAACCGCCTGAAGACGCTCAATGCCTGCGATTTCGGCGACCTGCTCTGCCATCCCATCCGCATGTTCCGCGCCTATCCGGATGTGCTGAAGGAATATCACGCCAAATTCCGCTACATCCTTGTCGACGAGTATCAGGACACCAACACCGCCCAGTACATGTGGCTGCGCCTGATCGCGCAGGGCTCGAAGAATGTCTGCTGCGTCGGCGATGACGACCAGTCGATCTATGGCTGGCGCGGTGCCGAAGTCGACAACATCCTGCGTTTCGAAAAAGATTTTCCCGGCGCGGTCGTGATCCGGCTGGAGCGCAATTACCGCTCGACGGCACATATTCTCGGCGCGGCCTCCTTCCTCATTTCCCACAATGAGGGCCGCCTCGGTAAAACCCTGTTCACCGATGCGCCGAATGCCGAAGACGCCAAGGTCAATGTCCACGCCGCCTGGGATTCCGAAGAGGAAGCCCGCGCGGTCGGCGAGGAAATCGAGCAGGCGCAGCGCAGGGGGCACAAGCTCAACGACATGTCGATCCTCGTGCGCGCCTCCTTCCAGATGCGCGAATTCGAAGACCGTTTCGTTACCCTCGGCCTGAATTACCGCGTCGTTGGCGGCCCGCGGTTCTACGAGCGCCTCGAAATCCGCGATGCCCTCGCCTATTTCCGCGTCGTGGCTCAAGGGTCCGATGACCTTGCGCTGGAGCGCGTCATCAACACGCCCAAGCGCGGCCTCGGTGAAGCCGCCGTGCGGCAGGTGCATGACTATGCCCGCGCCCGCGACATCGCCATGCTCGAGGCCGCCACCGATCTGGTGCAGACGGAAGAGCTGAAGCCGAAACCCCGTTCCGCCCTGCGCGAAGTGGTTGAAAACTTCCACCGCTGGCAATCGCTGATTGATTCCACGCCGCACACGCAGCTGGCCGAAATGATCCTCGATGAATCAGGCTACACGGCCATGTGGCAGGCGGACCGTTCAGCGGAAGCGCCGGGCCGGCTGGAAAACCTGAAAGAACTCATCCGCTCCATGGAGGAGTACGAGTCCCTGCGTTCCTTCCTCGAGCACGTGGCTTTGGTCATGGATGCCGAGCAGAACGAGAATCTCGATGCGGTCAACATCATGACGCTGCATTCGGCCAAGGGGCTTGAATTCGAGACTGTCTTCCTGCCCGGCTGGGAGGAAGGCCTGTTCCCGCATCAGCGTGCGCTGGATGAGGGCGGCCGCTCCGGCCTTGAGGAAGAGCGGCGCCTCGCCTATGTCGGCCTGACCCGCGCCAAGAAGAACCTGCACATCTGGTTTGTCTCCAACCGGCGTATCCATGGCCTCTGGCAATCGACCATACCGTCCCGTTTCCTCGAGGAATTGCCGGAAGCGCACGTGGAAGTTGTTGCGACAGGCAATTCCTATGGCGGATACGGCTCCGGTGGCGGCTATGGCCAGTCACGCTTCGACCGCGCCGATCCATTCGAGAATACCTATTCGACGCCCGGCTGGCAGCGCGCCCAGCAGAACCGTTCTGACGCCACGCGCAACAATTGGGGCTCGCGCTCCGGCGCAAAGGTCGAGCGCATCGGCTATGGCGAGACGGATTCCGGCCACGGCGCCGGACGCGGCTCGGTCAAGGGCCGCATGATCGATGGCGAGCTGGTCGCCAAATCCGTCAGCGAAACCCCGTCGAATTTCGACGTCGGCGACCGCGTGTTCCACATCAAGTTCGGCAACGGCAATGTCTCATCCATCGAAGGCAACAAACTGACCATCGATTTCGACAAGGCCGGGCAAAAACGCGTGCTCGACAGTTTTGTGAAGCAGATCTGAGCGGGCTTGGTTCTTTCACCCCCCTCTGGGCTGCAAACCCAACGGAAACACCCCAAACCTATTCCGGCTTGCCCTTGGTCCAGGTGACATTTCCGGCAAACAACGGAATCGTGGCGATGGAGGTTTTGGCCGATCCATCCTGCACCTGGCTCGCATGGGCGAGATAGATCAGCGCATTGTTCTGCTTGTCGTAGATGCGGGTGATGTTCAGCTTCTTCCAGATCAGGCTGGTGCGCTCGGAAAACACCCGCTCGCCGCCCTCGCCCAGCTTGATGTCGCCGATGATGATCGGGCCAGTCTGCTGGCAGGAGATCGAGGCATTGGACGGGTCCTCGAACCAGTTGCCCTTCTGCAGCCGGTCGATCACGCCGCGCGAGAACGAGGCGAGATGGCAGGTCACCCCCTGGATCTTCGGGTCGGCAACCGCATCGATGACAATGTCATTGCCCAGCCAGTCGACGCCGACCTTGCCGACCTCCTCCGCCTGAGCCGGCAGGATGGCGGCGCCCAGAAGGGCCAGAGCAGCGAGCATATGCTTCATCGAGAATCTCCTGAAATGGTTGGGTTGCCAGACACAGTTGGATACGGCGTTGTGGAATTGCAAGCAGAACGGCCCGCCGCTCCTATCGTTCCCACTTCGCCAGAAAATCCTCGATGCCCAGCGACTGGATATCGGGGATGGCCTCGAAAATCGTCGTCGCGGGCCAGTCCCACCAGGCCAGCGCCATCAGGCGCTCGGCAATGGCGGCGGGAAAACGCGGACGGATCAGGCGCGCCGGATTGCCCGCGACGATGGTGTAGGGCGCCACGTTTTTGGTCACCACAGCATTGGCACCGATCACCGCGCCGTGGCCGATGCTGATGCCGGGCATGATGACGGCGCCATGGCCGATCCACACATCATGGCCGATGCTGACGCGCTTGGCCTGCCGCCGGGCACGGAAACCGAAATCGACCCCCTGATACCGGAAAAACTCATTGGGGCGATAGCTCACCTTGTGGGTGGTCAGCCGTTCCATCGGATGTTCCAGCGCGTTGATGCGCGTATTGGACGCGATCGAGCAGAAGCGGCCGATATCCGCATAGATGCCTTCGCTGTGGCGTTCGATGTAGGAAAAATCCCCCATCGTCACGTCGCGCAGGATCACCCGCTCGCTGACCTCGGCGAAACGGCCGAGCTTGACGCCCTTGAGCTGTGCCGTCGGGTGGATGCGCGGTTCGGGATTCTGGAAGCGGAGGTCGTCGGGATCAGCCATCGTGCTTTCTCAAATAAGGTTGCGGCAATTCTTTTGCATAAAAGCCGGTGAAATCCTATAATCCCCGCATGAAATCATCCTATTCCATCAGCCCATCGCGATTGACGCTCTACACGACACTGGCACTCTTTGCAGCCATGGCGACGGGCGCAACCTTTGCCGCATGGTTCAACCATGGCGATACGATCTTCCTGTCGCTGATCCAGGCTGGTCTTTCCTGGTGCATATAGAAGCGCCAACACAGCCCCCAGAGGAAATGTACTTATGAACAGACGTCTGATGCCGTTTCTTGTCGTGGCGATCATGCTGCTGGCCGCCGCGGCCGGATGGATCACGTTCCAGTCCTACCGGCATCAGCCGGGCTCCGCCAATGCCGGCCCCTTCGGCGTACCGTTTCAGCTTGTGACCATGAACGGCGAGCCGGTCACCGAGGCGGCGTTCCAGCAAAAACCGTCGGCGGTGTTCTTCGGCTTCACCCATTGCCCGGAAATCTGCCCGACCACCCTGTTCGAACTCGATGCCTGGCTGAAGCAGCTCGGGCCCGAAGGCCAGAATATCAACGCCTATTTCGTCACCGTCGATCCCGAACGCGATACCGCCGACGTCATGAAAACCTATGTCGGCAATGTCTCGGACCGCATCACCGGCATAACCGGCGATCCGGACAAGATGGCGGCGATGCTCAAGGGCTACAGCGTCTATGCGCGCAAGGTTCCCACCCAAGGCAGTGACTACACCATGGACCACACCGCCTCGGTCTTTCTTCTGGATAGCAAGGGCGGTTTCTTCGGCACCATTGCCTATGGCGAAAATCCTGATACGGCTGTGGCAAAGCTGAAACGTCTGGCCAAGAGCTAGAGACTACCCCGAAAGTATCCGACCCGATGACCCAGACCCGCCTGTTCCTCACCGCTGGCAAGATCGAAGCCGACCGCGTGTTCGACCTGCTACAGCTTGCCTTCGAAGAGGATGGCCTGCCGATTTCCACCTTCGAAGTGGACGAGGATGCGGAAATCTTCGACGTCTCGGTCTATACGTTCGAGCCCGACGAGATCGAGCCGCGCATCCGCGATATCCTGGGCAGCCATGCCTTCAGCCTCGACGTGCAGCGCGAGCAGGTACCCGATATCGATTGGGTCGCCCATTCGCTCGAAGGCCTCTCGCCGGTGCGTGCCGGACGGTTCTTCGTGCACGGCTCGCACGACCGCGACAAACGCCGCATCAACGACCTCGGCATCGAGATCGACGCCGGTCTTGCCTTCGGCACCGGCCACCACGGCACGACCTCCGGCTGCCTCGACATGATCGGCGAGGTGATCCGCCGCGAACATCCGCGCAATGCGCTGGATCTGGGCACCGGCAGCGCCGTGCTGGCCATCGGCATTGCCAAGCTTGCCCCCATTCCGGTTCTGGCCACGGATATCGATCCGGTGGCGGTGGCGGTGGCGCAGGACAACGTGGTGAAAAACGGCGTCGCCGCGCGCGTCCAGACGGAGACGGCCACGGGCTTCCATCACCCGGCCATGCGCTTTGCCGCGCCATTCGACCTGATCGTCGCCAATATCCTGGCCCGCCCGCTGATGCAGCTCGCGCCTGAGATGCGCAAGCATCTGGCCTGGGGCGGATCGCTCATTCTCTCGGGCATTCTGGAAACCCAGCGTGACAAGGTGCTGGCGGCCTATCGCGTACAGGGTCTTTTCCACCAGAAAACGCTGCGGCGCGAGGGATGGGTCACCCTGCACCTCAAGGCGAAATCCACCTACTGAATCAAAAGGGCGGCTTTCGCTGCCCTTTGTTTGAGACGGCGCAGACGATGTGCCCGGTTCTTTGGCGCGTGCCGTCTTGAAAAACCCGGTGCAAACCGCGCGCCTCCATTGCCTCCGCCGTGATCGAAAGATAGGTTCCATCACCCAACAGCAGAGGTTTGCATCACCATGTTCCAGTCGTTTGAGGTCGTCAGCAATCCGGCCACCGGCGCCCCGCGCGTCGCCAAGCTGCGCGCCGAACTCGAATCCCTCGGTCTTGACGGTTTTCTCGTTCCCCGTGCGGACGAACACCAGGGCGAATATGTACCGCCGCGCGCCCAGCGCCTGGCCTGGCTGACCGGTTTCACCGGTTCCGCCGGTGTCGTGCTTGTCCTGAAAAACAAGGCGCATCTCTTTGTCGACGGCCGCTACACGCTGCAGGCAGCCGAGCAGACCGACCCGGCGGTTTTCAGCGTGGAAAGCCTGGTGGAAACCCCGCCACCGGTCTGGCTGCGCAACAGCGGCCGCAAACTGACCATCGGCTTCGACCCGTGGCTGCACACCATTGCCGAAACCAAGGCGCTGCGCGAAGCGCTGGAAGCCAATAGCGGCACGTTGGTGGCGGTCGAGCACAATCTGGTCGATCTGGTCTGGGAAAACCAGCCTGCCCCGCCGCTCGAAGCCGTGACCATCCAGCCGGAAAAATATGCCGGGAAACTCGCCAGCGACAAGTTGAAGGAACTGGCCGAAGCGGTGGAGAAGGCCAAGGCTGACGCAACTGTCCTGACCGATCCCTCCTCCATTGCCTGGGCCTTCAACATCCGCGGCAACGACGTCAGCAACACGCCGCTGCCCCTGTCCTTCGCCATCATCCCGGTGTCCGGCGAACCGCTGCTCTTCATCGACAAGCGCAAGCTGCCCATCGAGACGGAGGCTTACCTGACCCAGCTCTCAACGCTGCGCCCGCCATCGGCCCTTGAAGCTGATGTCGCCAGCCTCGGCGCACAGGGCAAGGCCGTGACGCTCGACCCGGCGCTCGCGGCGGAAAAACTGCGGCTCGTGGTCGACCATGCCGGCGGCAGGATTGTCGAAGGTACGGATCCTGCCCGCCTGCCCCGCGCCCTGAAAAACGCCGCTGAACTGGCCGGCGCACGCAAAGCGCATGAGCGCGACGGCATTGCCATGGTGTCGTTCCTGGCCTGGGTCGACGCGCAGGCACCCGGCACCATCGACGAGATCGATGCGGCGAAGAAGCTGGAGGAAACCCGCCGCACCGTGGCCGAAGGCTTCCAGATGCCGCTGGAAAACCTTTCGTTCGACAGCATATCCGGCGCCGGTCCCAATGGTGCTTTTGCCCACTACCGGGTCAACACCCAGTCAAACCGCAAGTTGCAGGATGGCGAGCTCTATCTGATCGACAGCGGCGGCCAGTACCGCGACGGCACGACCGATATCACCCGCACCCTGCCGGTCGGCAAGCCGACGGACGACATGAAACGCAAGTTCACACTGGTGCTCAAAGGCGTCATCGCCATCACCACCGCGCGCTTCCCCAAGGGCACGCGCGGCATGGACATCGACGTACTCGCCCGTATCGCCCTGTGGAAGCAGGGCTATGATTACGGCCACGGCACCGGCCATGGCGTCGGCTCGTTCCTGTCGGTGCATGAGGGTCCGCAGAGCATTTCCAAGCGCGGCACGCACGAACTGCTGCCAGGCATGATCCTGTCCAACGAACCCGGCTATTACAAGCCCGGCGGCTACGGCATCCGCACGGAAAACCTGCTCATTGTCACGGAACCTGTCGTGCCAGAGGGCGGCGATATCCAGATGATGGGTTTCGAAACGATCACGTTCTGCCCGATCGACAAGCGCCTGATCGATACCAGCCTGCTCATCCGGGAAGAGCTGGTATGGCTCGATTCCTATCACGCACAGGTGCGCGAGGTTCTGCTGCCGCACACCAGCGCCGCTGACCGCGACTGGCTGATCAAGGCAACCGAACCGCTCGGGTAACTTATACGGGAAGCTGGCGCAGCAGGATGATCATCGCTGCGCCGGCGAGAAACATCGTCAGCGCATTGAACCGCAGCGAAACCAGCCCGGCGAACACCAGCGCAACCACGCCGCGCCAGTCCGCCGTGGCGATGGCTGGCGCGACCAGCGTCGTCAGAACCGCGGCAGGCACGGCATTGAGCGCCACTTCGACGCGCGGATGCACGCGGTCGAAGCGCGACAGGACGAGATGACCGCCGATGCGGGTCAGGAACGTCAGCACGGCACCGGCCAGGATGATCCAGAAGATCGTCGACATCTCAGTTCTCCCCCGTAGTTTTATCGGGTTTCGCCACGATCACGGCGGTCAAGATACCCGCGAGCGCGCCGATGCTGACATGCCAGGGCGAGCCGATGGTCTTGGCCGCAACAATCGATGCGATGCCGCTGGCGATAACGATGGGCGCCCAGTTGGAGCGTTTGCGGAAACCCATGACCAGGCCGAGAAAATAGATCGGCAGCAGCATGTCGATCCCCAGCGCATGCGGATCCTTGATCAGATTGCCGAAGAGCCCGCCGATCCACGCTTCCACCACCCACATCACATAGATCGGCGTCGCCACGCCGAGATACCAGGCAAAGGTGACGGGCACGCCGGATTCCGCCCGCTTTTCGGTCTCGGCATATTGCGGATCGGTCAGCAGGAAATAGCTCAACAGGCTTTCGGGAATGGTGAAATGGCCGATGCGGCGGCCGACGGCTGCCGAATACAGCACATGGCGGAAGTTGACCGCGAAGATGGAAAAGACGATCAGCCAGGCCGGAATATTGTGGCCGAACAGTTCGATGCCGACCATCTGGCTCGCACCGCCAAAAATCGCCGCGCTCATCAGCACCGCTTCAAACACGGTAAAGCCGTTATCGATGGCAAGCGCGCCGAACAGCAGGCCGAAAGGCGCCGAGGCAATCATCACGGGAAGCCCGCGACGGAACCCCTGCCAGAATTCCACGCCAAAGCCTGCCCGCCGCGCAACGGTGGTTTCGTCTTGATATGTTTGTTCGCTCATGATGAGCGTGGTCTAAGGCAGGTTGGCCAGCCTGTCACGTGAGAATTGTTGATCGCTATCATCAATGTTGCTGCAGCGTCGAACGGCCTGGCCAACTGCGTCGATAGTGTGCGTGTTTCGACACGCACACCAGACCCGGCTATCGGCTGAACTCAGAACTTCTGGGTCAGCGAAATGCGGAAGCTGCGGCCCACTTCGGCGTAGCGGTCGGCCACCGCGAGATTGATATCGTTCGGGACATCCGTGGCATTCCAGTATTTCTTGTCGAAGACATTGAAGACACCGGCCTGGAGCTTCATGCCCTTGGCAAACTTCGGCTCCCAATAGGCTGTCGTATCGACGATGCCATAGCCTGGAGCAACGAAACCGCCGCCGCTGACCTTGTCGCGCGCTGCGGCCATCGTCAGCGAAACATCGGCACCCCAGCTGTCGGCGTTGTAGCCGAGGCCGACAATCGCGCGGATCGGCGGGATGGAGTTCAGATATTCCTGGGTTTCGGTGTTTTTGCCCTGTGAAACGGCAACCGATGCCCATGTCACCCAGTTCTCGGCGAAATTGACGCGGCCATTGAGTTCGGCACCGTAGATCTGCACGCGATTGAGATTGGCATAACCGGTGATGCCGCCAACCGGATACTCGCCGCCGGGCGGTGCAATGGTCACGGTGCCGATGAAGTTGCGGTAGTAATTGTTGAAGACGCTGGCCGACAGCGCATATCTGTCGCTCTCATACTTGGCGCCAACCTCGAAACCGTTGCTGGTCTCGGCCTTCAGGCCGGGATTGCCGACACGGGCATAGGAACCGGGCGCGCCGTAGTTCTGGAACAGTTCCTGCGCGGACGGCGCGCGGAAGCCCTGGGCCCACTGCACATAGAAATCCAGCTCGCTGGTGGCGTGATAGGTCGCCCGCAGCTTCGGCGTAAAGCGTGAGTCGCTGTTGGATGCCGGCAATGTCCCGTTGAAGTTGGGGCCATGCTCATAGGCTGCGGTCGACTGCGGATTGTGCTCGTACCAATCGAAACGCCCGCCCGGCGTCAGGGTCAGACGGCCATTCAGAAGCTCGATATCATCCTCGGCATAGATGCCGAATCCGGTCGACTGCACGTCGGGCATATCGGAACTGTTGGCATGCAGCATGCGGCAGGTCTGCGGGCCGAAAGGCTGGGGCAATTTGCTCCAGTCGACGCTCGGGCAATTGTCGACGCCCGCCGCGTACTGATGCATGTTCTGCCGGTAGATTTCCGTACCGATGCGGAACTTGTGCCTGATGTCGCCGATCTCGGCTTCCTTGACCACATAGCCGGTAAAGCCATAGGCATCGAGGTTCAGCTCGTTGTCGCGCTTGTACACGCCCGAGGGGAAGCCATAGCGGAACGGGTCGCCGCGAATGATCCGCGCCCTGGCATCCGGCAAGCGGATGGCATCGGTCGTATTGGTCAGGGTCTGCTGTGTCCAGTAGGCAACGGCGTGCGCCTCATCCACCCAGCCGCCCTTGTCCGGGGCGATGTAATCATAGCTGCCGGAAATGCGCTTGCGTTCATAAGTCTCGCCGGACTTGAAGCTGTCGGGCACATAGGCCGATGTCGTTCCGATGAAATTGTCCGAATCGGAATCCTTTTTGAAGATTTCGCCGGTCAGGCCGAAACGATGGCCGCCTTCGACATTCTGGTAGAGTTTTACCAGCACATTGCCCTGATCGTAATCAAGCGGATTGGCCTCGGTCCGTCCAGTGCCATAACCGCCGATATCACCGGGGGTATCCTTCTCGTGCCCCTGGCGATAACCGCCCTGCACGAGGAATTCCGTATTGCCCGCACGGGCCGCCACCGCCGCATTGGTGCGCCAGCTTTTGTCGCCGCTGTCATAGGTGCCCTTGGTCAGAACGCCCCAATTGCGCCCATCGCTGATGACATCGGACGGGTCGAGCGTGCGCATCTGGACAACCCCGCCCAGCGCGCCCGAACCGTAGCGGCTTGAGTCGGCGCCCTTGGTGATGTCAATCTTGGAGAGCCCGTCGAAATCGAAGCCGTCGAGACCGCCCTGCGTTCCGCGCGGATCGGAAATCCACGGCACGCGGATGCCATCGATCGTCGTCAGCACCCGGTCCTGGTCGAGACCGCGCAGATTGATACTCTTCGAGGTGGAATTGAAGTTGACGCCCGCATCGACCCGGCGGCCCAGATCCTGGAAATTATCGACCATCCGTTTCTGGATGGTTTCCCGCTCGGTCGTCGTCGTCAGCGGCGTCGCCTCCGTGCCGCTCTGATTGCGCTTGAGCACAATCGGCGCCAGCTCGATTGTTTCACCGGTTGCCGGTGCGCTTTGGGCAAACGCTGCGCCCGTGCCCAACCCCACAACCAGCAAGGTACCCGCGCTACCGCACATCAGGCGCGCAAGCATGTTCCGTGTCAAAACCATATCCAAACCCCCGAGAGAATGCTTGGCTGGCTTAACGTTGAGCGCGAAGACCGCGCCGTGTTCATGGCTTGCTGAGCGGAAATTATCTGCGTGTATTCACGCTGTACATTTGTTCAGTACAAAAACATGACTATAAAAGTCAATATTAAATACACCAATTATTTCAGGCCGATTTATTGGCCGGAACGGTGTTGCCGCAGCACCACATTTGTCCCGTCGGCACATCAGGAAACCAGCGTTCCCTCGATCTTTTTTCCCCAGTCGATAAGCGGCTTGGCCTTCAATGCAAAGGCGAAGAGTTCATCGGCAAGCGCCGGCGAGGTAATGCCGTCCGGATCAATGGGATGGCGCACGACGAAATGCCGGTTGCGCAGGGCTTCGACGAGGTCGGGATCGGTCACCGTTTCGAAGCCGCGCGGCGTGCGCTTCAGGCGGTCGTAATCGCTTAAGGTCAGTCCGCCTTTTTTCAATGCGGCCACCATGGCGCGGTAGTTCTCCGGCTTGTCGACGATGGCCTTGCGCATGGCTGCGAGAAGCTCCGGCTTCTGCTGCCACCACGCGACGGCGGCATAGCAGCCCTTGTAGTCCGCAAGGCCGACGCAGACGTAGAAGCAGCCCGATTCGGCCCATTTGCTGCCATCGGGCGAAAGCAGTGCGGAGAGATGCCGGTTGTAGGGGCTCTTGTCCTTGGCAAAGCGCGTGTCCCGCTTGATGCGGAACTGCGATTTCTTGCGGTCCCCCTTGAACGGCAATCCGGCCTTTTCAAACCGGGCGATCAGATCATCGATAAGGTCGCCCAGCGGCTCGTGCAGGTGGGCTTCGAACAGATCCTTGTTCTCAACGAACCATTCCCGGTTCTGGTGAAAATCCAGCGCCTTGAGGAAAGGCAGCGCCTTGTCGCCAAACCCCTTGAAAACCGTCTCGCTCATGCGCCCACCAGGGTAAACCAGGCGTCTTCATCGATGACTTCAATGCCAAGGGACTGTGCCTGCGTCAGCTTGGAGCCGGCGCCCGGCCCGGCCACCACCAGATCGGTCTTTTTCGAGACGGACCCGGCCGTCTTGGCGCCGTAGCGTTCGGCCATGGCTTTCGCCTCGTCGCGCGACATGCGCTCCAGCGAACCGGTGAAGACAATGGTCTTGCCGACAACCGGCGAATTGCTGACGGTGCGCACCTCTTCGTCCAGCGGCGTCACTTCAGCGAGCAGGGCAGCCAGCGCCGTCCGGTTGTGCTCTTCCGCATAGAAATCGACGAGTGCCTCGGCCACGATGCTGCCGATGCCCTCGACATCATTGAGCTCGCGCCAGGCGTCGTTGCCCTTGTCGGACTTGTCCGCCGGCAGGGTCGCCGCCTGCGCAACGGCTGCCAGCGCCGCGTAGGAGCGATAGGCCTTGGCCAGCCGCTTGGCATTGACCTCGCCGACATGGCGAATGCCCAGACCATAGATGAAGCGGCTCAGCGCCACCTGCCGCCGGTCATCGATCGCGTCATAGAGTTTCTTGACGGAGACAGCGCCGAAACCGTCGATGTTTTCCAGCTTGGCCAGCGATGCCGCCTGGCGTTTCTTCAGGGTGAAAATATCCGCAGGCGTGCCGATATGCAGGGCCGGATCGTCGGATTTGAAGAAGAATTCGACCTGCTTTTCGCCAAGCCCCTCGATGTCGAAGGCATTGCGCGAGACAAAATGCCGGATGCGCTCCACCGCCTGCGCCGGGCAGATCAGCCCGCCGGTGCAGCGCCGGACCACTTCCCCCTCCTCGCGCACCGCATGCGAGCCGCAGGCCGGGCAGGTATCCGGGAAGACATAGGCGGACGGGCCGCGCGGCTTGTCCGCGACGATATCGACGATCTGCGGGATGACGTCGCCCGCCCGCTGCACCACGACGGTATCGCCGACGCGCAGGTCCCGCCCCTCGCGGACCGGCTGGCCGTTCTGGCCGATGCCTTTGATGTAGTCCTCGTTGTGCAGGGTCACATTGGTGACGACGACACCGCCGACCGTCACCGGTTCAAGCCGGGCGACAGGGGTCAGCGCGCCGGTCCGCCCGACCTGAATGTCGATACCGCGCAGGATGGTGATTGCCTGTTCCGCCGGGAACTTGTGGGCAATGGCCCAACGCGGGCTGCGGGAGACAAAGCCCAGCCGCTGCTGCAAAGCGAGATCATCGACCTTGTAGACAACGCCGTCGATATCATAGCCCAGCGTCGCACGCTGTTCCTCGATCTGGTGATAATGCCTGACCAGGCCATCCACCGTCTCGAACTTCTGCATCAGCGGATTGACGCGGAAGCCGTAGGACTTGAACGCCTCCACCATGCCCATCTGCGTTGCCGCAGGCATGGCGCTGACCTCGCCCCAGGCATAGGCGAAAAACTGCAGCGGCCGCGATGCGGTGATCGTCGCGTCGAGCTGGCGCAGCGATCCCGCCGCCGCATTGCGCGGATTGGCGAAGACCGGCTTGCCATCCTGCGTCTGGCGTTCGTTCAGCGCGGCAAAATCCGCATGGCTCATATAGACTTCGCCGCGCACCTCCAGCACCTCGGGCGGATTGCCGCCCAGCACATTCGGAATGCTCGCGACCGTGCGGGCGTTGAGCGTGACGTTTTCACCTGTCGTGCCGTCGCCGCGGGTGGCGGCGGTGACCAGGCGGCCCATCTCGTAGCGCAGCGACAGGGACAGTCCGTCGATCTTCGGTTCGGCGGTGATTTCAACCGGCGCGCTGGCGCCCAGCTTGAGGAAGCGGCGGATGCGGTCGACAAAATCCTGCACGTCCTGATCGGAAAAGGCATTATCCAGCGACAGCATCGGGATGGAATGCGTGACCTTGCCGAACTTTTCAGAGACCGTCGCGCCTACCTTGTTCGAGGGGGAATCCTCGCGCTTCAGGTGCGGGAAACGCTGCTCGATGGCAAGGTTCCGCCGCCGCAGGGCGTCATATTCGCCATCGGATATCGTTGGCGCATCTTCCGTGTTGTAGCGGTAGTCGTGCTGGGCAATCTCCGCCGCCAGACGGCCGAGTTCCTCTGCCGCTTCTGCTTCGCTCAATTCTTCTACGGGAATGTCTGCCATGGCCTGTCCGACGCTGAAAATACGGATTCGGCGGGAGATTAACTGAAGCGGCGCGCAAATGCACCGTTCAAAATCAGCAGGATCCGCAGGTTGCAGTCAGCTCCTGCCACAACCCGCCCTGCATGAAGATGGTGCGTGGTTCGACGAGCTCAGGAGGCAGCGGCGCTGTTCTCACGCAGAAGCCGCACCGCGGCGGCACGTGCTTCATCCGTAACGCTGGCACCGGCCAGCATCCGGGCAATCTCTTCCTGGCGGTCGCCCGTTTCCATCGCATGGATGGACGTGGCAACACGGTCATCGCCCCTGGCGGATTTGGCGATGAGAAAATGCGTCTGCGCCCGTGCCGCCACCTGCGGCGCATGGGTGACCGACAGCACCTGCACCCGGTCCGACAGGCGGCGCAGGCGCTGGCCGATGGCATCGGCCACGGCACCGCCAACCCCCGTGTCGATTTCGTCGAACACCAGTGTCGGCGCCGAACCGCGATCGGCCAGCGCCACTTTGAGTGCCAGCAGGAAACGCGACAGCTCGCCGCCGGACGCCACCTTCATCATCGGCCCAGCCCGGGTGCCGGGATTGGTCCGCACCCAGTATTCGACCGTATCGATGCCCTCGGGCAGGCGGTTTTCCGGGTCCGCCGCCATCTCGACGATGAATTCGGCCCGCTCCAGTTTCAAAGCGGGAAGCTCGGCCATGACGGCTGCCTTGAGGTGACCGGCGGTTTCGTGCCGTTCCCGTGACAGGATCGCCGCCGCTTCGTCATAGGCTGCCCGCGCTGCAACAGCTTCCTTTTCCAGCGCGCCGAGCCGCTCGGCACCCGCATCGATATCCGCGAGATCCGCATCCATCCTGTCGCGCAGGCCGGCGAGATCGTCCACCGGTACGGAATATTTGCGGGCGGCACCGCGCAGGGCGAAAAGCCGCTCTTCCGTCTGCTCGAGAATACGCGGATCGAAATCAATGGCACGGATGGCCTGTTCAATGCCGTTCTGCGCTTCCGTCAGGGCGTTGAGCGCCTCGTCGATGGCCTTGACCACCGGTTCCAAGAGCTGCGGCGCTTCCGGCACCTTGCGCTCCAGCCGCCGCACGAGGCTCGCCAGCGACGGCACCGGCGAAGCGGAACCGGACAGCACCTCGTTGGCATCGTTGACATCGCCCGCGATCTTTTCCGAGCGCATCATTTCGGTGCGTCTGGTGGCCAGCGCCTCTTCTTCCAGCGGTTCCGGATCAAGCTTTGTCAGCTCGTCGACGGAGGCACGCAGATAATCCGCCTCGCGCGTCGCCGCCTCGACCTTGGCGCGATGCCGCACCAGCGTGTTTTCCGCATCCCGCCAGGTCTTGTGCAATGAGCGGACCGTTGCCGCCTTGGTTTCCAGCGAACCGAAAGCGTCGAGGAGCGAGCGGTGAATATCGATATCGATCAGCGCGCGGTCATCGTGCTGGCCGTGGATTTCGACCAGCCTCCGGCCGAGCTCCTTCAACAGCGTGACGCTTGCGGCCTGATCGTTGATGAAGACGCGGCTGCGGCCATCCGATGTCTGCACGCGGCGCAGGATGATGTCGCCGTCATCGCTGATGTCGTTGTCGCGCAGGAGTTCGCGGGCAGGATGGGCACCTGCCACGTCGAACACGGCCGTCACCTGCCCCTGCTCCGCGCCGTGGCGCACCAGCGAGGCATCGCCGCGCGCGCCGAGGGCGAGCGACAAGGCATCGAGAAGGATGGATTTTCCGGCGCCGGTCTCGCCGGTGAGTACCGACAAGCCATCGCGAAACTCAATGTCGAGCCGTTCAATCAGAACAATATCGCGGATCGACAGGTGCGAAAGCATGAATCGCTCAGGTTAATAGTGGATCAGGCGCCATTTTTCTTGCTGCCCACGATCGTCTGGGCAGCCTGTGACAGCCAGGAACCGGCATTCTGGCGTGGCTCCAGACCGCCGCTCTGCAGCAGCTTGTAGCTGTCCTTGTACCACTGGCTGTCCGGGTAGTTCTGTCCGAGCACCGCTGCGGCCGACTGCGCCTCGCTGGTCAGACCCAGCGCATAATAGGCTTCGGTCAGACGCGCCAATGCTTCTTCGACATGGCGGGTGTTGGAATATTGTTCGACAACGCCGCGGAAGCGCTTGATCGACGCCAGATATTCCTTGCGTTCCAGATAATAGCGGCCGACCTGCATTTCCTTGCCGGCGAGCTGGTCGCGGCCGAAACGGATCTTTTCCTTGGAATCGTCGACATATTCCGACTGCGGGAAACGCTCGACGACTTCATTGAACGCCGTGATGGAGCGGCGTGTCATGGTCTGTTCGCGCGTCACGTCCGGGATCTGACGGTAATAGCACAGGCCGGTGATGTAATAGGCGTAGGCGGCTTCCGGCTGCGTCGGATACAGCGCGATGTAGCGCTTGGTCATGGCGAGCGAGTCGTCATACTTGCCGGCACGGTAGTTGGCGAAAGCCCCCATCACCAGCGCCTTGCGGGCGAACTCGGAATAGGGATGCTGGCGGTCGACGGCATCGAACTTCTTGGCGGCCTCGTCGAGGCGCCCGGCATTCAGATTGGCGAGGGCCTGATTGTACAGCACATCGGCAGGCTCGATTGTGTCGACATAGGCCGACAGGTCGAGGTCCTTATCGTTCGAAGCACAACCGGAAATGGCTGTTGCACCGGCAACGGACGCCATAAGAAGGGCCAACCGGGCCTTGCTGCCAAACCCTGCACTCATCGACATTCTGCAACTCGCCATTCTGTCTTAGGCCCCATTCAAGAAATTAGAGCATTCTGCGCAAATCCGATATCACGTTTGCGCATCATGCTCTAGATACTGTCAAACTCACTGTCAGTTGCGCGTTCTTAAACCACAAGCCAACAGAATCAGCAATCTTATTGCCATCTATTCGTCCAAATTTGTGGCGGAGGCAGAAATGAGTTGAGAAAAGAACATATTCCCTTATTTCGGCAGCGACATATGCCCTACCCGATAAATCCGGGTCGCTTCATCGGCCTGTTCCGGCTGCTCCGCAGCCCACAGCCGGAAACGCACCACCGTCCATGTGGCCGGCTCGAAACCCGCCACGGATGCAAGAATACCGTTGTCTTCGCCATCCCGTAACACCCGCCCGCTTTCCTGTTTGCGTCTTTCGCCCAGGGGCATGGAGGCGTCGACCGGCGCAATCTCCCGCGTCGCAAACGCCGCCTGCGACACGTCGGGCGACACGAAGGCCTGCCAGACAAACCAGGACTTTACCTGCGGCCGGCCGAACGCGCCCGACACGCCGGCAAACCCGTCCCCGCCGAGAAAATTGTTCAAGCCCTCCACATCGTCCCACAGATAAAACGGCGCATAGAGGTTGTCGCGGCTGCGGGTTGCATCCGTGCGGCGGGCCGACAGATAGGCCTTGAAGCGCAGATGCGGATAGTTGTCGAGCAGATGCCCCTTCTCGGCGATCCGCCGGTCGATGATCCCCATGTCATAATCGGCAGGCAGGGTGAAACTGTATTGCATCGCGATCATGATCGTTCTCCTTGTCGTATGACGGGTTCAAGCCAATGCACCGACTTGCCGTCATGCACGGCCTGAATGCTGACATAGGAGAACGCGCTGTCAGCGCTGGCGCCGTGCCAATGGCGTTCATCCGGAGCGAACCAGACGCAATCCCCGGCCCGCAGTTCTTCAACCGGTCCGCCGTCCCTCTGGGCAATGCCGACGCCGGACAGGACATAGAGAAACTGTCCGCGCGGATGGGTGTGCCAATGGGTGATGACCGAAGGGTCAACGGTGGCACGCATCACGGTGTTCTCACCTTCGCTTTCGCTTTCCAAAAGCATTTCCGCCCAGAACGGCGCGGAGGATATGCCCTCCGGCGCACGTCCGATTGCCGTCCCTGCCCGCCGTATTGTCATTTCCGCCGGACAGGCCTTTGGTTTCGTGGTTATGTCGTTCATGGACTGATTTCCTGTACTGAGAAAAAGCCGGGTCAGGCGACTTCGAGCATCTGCATGCCGCCATTGCTGAAGGACCATTCATCGCGCGAGGACGTGCTGATGATGATCATGACATCCTCGGGGCGCACGCCAGGAGAAACCGCAAGCTTCTCGACAAGCCGCTCGTAGAACGCCTTCTTCGTCGTCGTATCGCGCGGTTTGCCGATGGTGATGGCAAAGATGATGAAGTCGTCGGAGCGCGGGCCGCCGAGATAATGGCGGTCGAAAATGAACTCGTTCGGGCGGTGCTGGTGGATGACCTGGAAGAGATCGTTCTGCGGAACATTGAACGTCTCGATCATCGCCTGATACAGGCTGTCCGACACGGCTTTCAGATAATCATCAGACTTGCCCTGCATGAGGGAAATACGGGCGAACGGCATGGAACGATCCTCTTTGTCTGGCGCCCCGGCACATGGTGTGAAGCGCAATTGAACTTGACGGAATGGTTCTAGCACCGCACAATCATCCTGATAATCAGAAATATATGGATCGATGATCCTGAAAAATTGGACGATAAATATGCGCCGGACCATATTCGACCTGGATGTTCTGCGAACCTTCACGACGGGCGTCGACCTTGGCAGTTTTGCCAAGGCAGCCGACAGGCTCGGCCGGTCGACCTCTGCGGTCAGCGCCCAACTGAAAAAGCTGGAGCAGCAGGCGGGAACGCCGATCTTCCAGAAATCCGGGCGCGGCCTTGCCCTGACCGACGCGGGCGAGACGATGCTCGCCTATGCAAGGCGCCTGCTCGACCTCAACGACGAAGCGGCGAGCGCCATTCACGGCATCGAACTGGAAGGCTGGGTACGGCTCGGCCTGCAGGAGGATTTCGGCGAAACCCTGCTGCCCAATATTCTCGGGCAGTTTGCGCGGGCCCATCCCAAGGTGCGCATCGAAGCGCGCGTGGCCCGCAATGCGGAGCTGCTTGAGCGCGTCGCATCCGGCCGCCTCGACCTCGCTCTGGCCTGGAACAACAGCGCACCGCTGTCCAACAGCGAACGCGTCATGGAGGTTCCCATGTGCTGGGTCGGCTCCATCAATCCCGACATGGTCTGGCAGAAGTCCGGCACCGAACCCCTGCCGCTGGCTGCCCTCGAAGCGCCCTGCCTGTTGCGCACCGCCGCCATCAATGCGCTGGATCGCGCCGGCATCGCCTGGCGCCTGGCGTTCATCAGTCCAAGCCTGGGCGGCCTGTGGGCCGCAACGGCGGCGGGGCTCGGCCTCACCATCCGCACGCCGATCGGCTTGCCGGGAACGGTGCAGGCGATACCGCCTGGGGCAAACGGGCTGCCCCTGCTGCCAAATCTGGGATTGGACCTGTACCGGGCCGATGCGGAGCCGTCGCCGGTCACGGCCCGGCTGGCATCGATCATCCTGCAGGCATTGCACGAGTCAGTGCGTGTGGGGGCAAAGGCCGCTTAGAAGGATTGAACAGAGAGCGGTGGTGCGTGGTTCGACACGCATGACATCAATTGCAAGACTGGCTAGACAGCCCAGGGTGCAAACACCGGTGCATGGACAGCGACGAGGGACGCCCCGCGCCCCGGGATGCCCGCCGTTTCGACGATCTCGAATGCAGAGTGATCGGACAGCAGTGCCCGCAGCGCCATGGCATTCAGGCGGTGGCCGCCGCGATAGGAGCGGAAGCAGCCGATGAACGGCGCCCCTGCCAGGGCAAGATCACCAACGGCATCCAATGTCTTGTGGCGCACGAACTCATCGGGAAAGCGCAGGCCGCCGGGATTGATGACCGTATGGTCATCGCCGATGACAAGCGAATTATCCAGTGACGAGCCGAGCGCCAGCCCGGCAGCCCAGAGCTTTTCCACATCGCGCATGAACCCGAAGGTGCGTGCGGACGCAATCTCGTCGCGGAACACCGCCTCGCTCATATCTGCGGCAAAGATCTGCCTGCCGATGACGGGCGTGTCGAAATCGATCTCCACCTCGTAGCGCGTGCCGTCATGGGGGACGAACTCCGCCCAGGAGGCACCGGCCTCGATGCGTGACGGCTTGAGCACGCGGATATAGCGCCGCCGGGCTGTCTGCTGGACCAGCCCCGCCTCATCGAAGGCCACGAGGAAGGCGGCCGATGTGCCGTCGACGATCGGCACTTCCGGCGCGTCGATCTCGATGATCAGATTGTCGATCCCTGCCCCGGATATCGCGGCCATCACATGTTCAACGGTGCTGACGGTCGCGCCGCTCCGCTTGCCCAGCGTGGTGCTGAGATCCGTCGTGCCGACTTCCGAGACCAGCGCCTTGATGGCATGGCTGCGCCCTTCGCCATCCCGCCGGTGAAAGACGATGCCCGTATCGGCGGCGGACGGCGCGAAGGTCATCGTGACGGGTGCGCCGCTGTGGACGCCAACGCCGGACAGTGAAACCCGCTCTGCAATGGTCGTTTGATAGTCGCGCAACTGAGACCCCATGCCCTGCTCTGCCCATGTCATCGTAAAATCAATCTGTGCCGTTCTGCCAGAATCAAGGTGAACCGCAGCTATTTTGCGCCGGACGATACAATTGACGCGGCGTCAGGCAAAATCACGGTTTCGGCAGTCCCGCAACGGTCCTGCACGGACAAGAACTAGGTCGTTTTCGAGGTTTTTCAATAGTTTGAACGAAAAAACCCGCCATTGGGACAATGGCGGGTTTCATATTTCTTAACAATACGTGATCGGATCAGTTGGCCTGGCGGCGCAGGAATGCCGGGATTTCCAGCTGATCATCTTCCGACGACTGGCGCGACTGGGGCTGAACACGGCCCTGTTCGTCCAGCTGACCACGGCGCGGTGCATAGATCGATGCATCCTGCGACAGCGGGCGGCGCGGCTCTGCCGGGCGCATGGCCGGTTCGCGCGGCTGTGCCGGTTCAAGCCGTGCGGTGTCGTCTTCGCGGCGGGTCAGGCCGGCGGTCAGGCGCTTCAGCAGACCCATCGGGCCACGGTCTTCGTGGCTGTCATAGGATGCCTGGTCGCGGCCATGGTCGCGGGCATTGAGTTCCGCCTGAACAACCGGCGGGAAGTCGGACACGTTTGGCATGCGCGGTGCCGGTGCGGGCTGTGCGACGGGCGCTGCCTGCATCTGAACCTGCGGCTGGGGCGCGGGCTGGTGGACAGGCTGCTGCGGTGCTGCGGCAACCGGTGCGTCGAACACTTCCGGCGCAGGTGCCTGGAAAATGCGGCTCTGCGGACGGAATTCCTGTTCGGCCGGCTGCGGTGCGCGCTGCGGCATTTCCATTTCGGCGGCGCGGATGGCGTCGGCGACCGGATCGGCAAGGCGGGCTGCCGGCTGCTGCACGACAGGGCGCGGAGCAACAGTCTCGACCCGGGCGGCCGGCTGCTGGACCGGCTTGGCAATCGGCTTCATCGGCTGGCGAAATTCGATCGGCGCAGGGGCCGACTCTCCCAGCTGCTTGTCGATACCCGTTGCCACGACCGAAACGCGGATGATGCCTTCGAGGCTTTCGTCGAAGGTCGCGCCGAGGATGATGTTGGCATCCTGATCGACTTCTTCGCGAATGCGCGTTGCCGCTTCGTCGACTTCGAACAGCGTCATGTCACGCCCGCCCGTGATCGAGATCAGCAGGCCCTTGGCGCCGCGCATCGAGGTTTCGTCGAGCAGCGGGTTGGCAATGGCAGCTTCGGCAGCGGCCATGGCGCGGCCATCGCCGGATGCTTCGCCCGTGCCCATCATCGCCTTGCCCATCTCGCGCATCACCGAACGCACGTCGGCGAAGTCGAGGTTGATCAGGCCTTCCTTGACCATCAGGTCGGTGATGCAGGCAACACCGGAGTAGAGAACCTGGTCGGCCATGGCGAAGGCATCGGCAAAGGTCGTCTTGTCATTGGCGATGCGGAAGAGGTTCTGGTTCGGAATGACGATCAGTGTGTCGACATTCTTCTGCAGGTCCTCGATGCCCATGTCGGCGGTGCGCATGCGGCGCTGGCCTTCGAAATGGAAAGGTTTGGTGACGACACCCACGGTCAGGATGCCTTTTTCGCGGGCGGCGCGGGCAACAACGGGCGCAGCACCGGTACCGGTACCGCCACCCATGCCGGCCGTGACGAAGCACATGTGCGTGCCCTGCAGGTGATCGTTGATTTCATCGATGCATTCTTCAGCGGCGGCGCGGCCGACTTCCGGCTGCGAACCGGCGCCAAGGCCTTCGGTCACTGCAGCACCGAGCTGAATGAGACGTTCAGCCTTTGACTGCGACAGCGCCTGCGCATCCGTATTGGCCACAACAAACTCAACACCGCGCAAACCGGCATTGATCATGTTATTGACCGCGTTGCCACCGCCACCGCCAACACCAAACACGGTGATCCGGGGCTTAAGCTCGGTAATGTCCGGCTTTTGCAGATTGATGCTCATTTGTTTGTTCCTTTTTCCTTTACCGCTTCGCCGCCGCGGTATCTTTTTTGGGTTTCCCCGGATTGATCAAAAACTCTCTTTCAGCCACTGGCCGATACGCTGAAAACGCCCACCCGTACCCGTCATCAGCGATGATGAACCGGCCTTTACAGAACGCTCCTCAATTCCTGCCACCTGCGGATAGATCAACAGACCCACCGCTGCGGAGAAAGCTGGCCCCTTGGCTGCTTCGGGAAGCCCCGTCACACCCAGAGGACGGCCAATACGTACGTTGCGGGCCAGAATACGGCGCGCCACTTCAGGCAAACCCGCCAACTGGCTGGCCCCGCCTGTCAGGACAACACGCTTGCCGACAATCTGGCCGTAGCCGGACTGGTTGAGGCGGTCGCGTGCCAATTCCAGTGTTTCTTCGACGCGCGCCCGGATGATGCGTGTCAGCACCGCGCGCGGATATTGGTTGGGAACGTCGCGGCCGTCATTGCCGAGCGGCGAGACGCTGATGAGATCGCGGTCATCGGCAGCGCTCGGCAGGGCCGAACCGTGCATGACCTTCAATCGCTCCGCATCGTCCATATGGGCGGAAAGACCGCGCGCCACGTCCATCGTCACGTGATTGCCGCCGATGGCGATGGCATCCGCATGGATGAACTTGCCTTCGGAGAACACGGAAATCGTCGTGGTGCCGCCGCCCATGTCGATGCAGGCCGCGCCCATTTCCGCTTCGTCGTCGACGAGCGCCGAAAGGCCGCTGGCGTAAGGGGTTGCAATCATCGCCTCCACCGAGAGGTGGCAGCGGTTGACGCAGAGTTCGAGGTTGCGCAGCGGCGCCGCATCGGCGGTCAGCACATGCATCTCGACCCCAAGCGTATCGCCGATCATCCCAAGCGGGTCGCGGATACCCTTCTCGCCATCGAGCGCATAACCGATGGGCAGCGAATGCACGAGGTGGCGTTCCGTCGCCAGCGCCTGCTTGGCACCGGCGGCCAGCACGCGGCGGATATCGGACTGGTCGACTTCATGGCCGCCCAGATTGATGCTGGCGGAAAAGCTTTCGCTCTTCAGGCGTCCGGCGGAAATGTTGACGATCATCGAGTCGACGGTCAGGCCAGCCATGCGTTCGGCCGCATCGACGGCCAGGCGGATGGCCTGCTCGGCCGCGTCGAGATTGACGATGACGCCTGATTTGATGCCGCGTGATTTCTGGTGACCGATGCCGAGCACCTCGATGCGATGGGTGCGGCCGGGCAGATGCGCGCTTTCCTCGCGCGGACGCAGCCGGGCGATGATGCAGCACACCTTGCTTGAACCGATGTCAAGAACCGTCAAAGACCGCGTCCGTTTTGCGGAAGCAGCTCCAGTCGACGTGCTCTTTCCGTTCAGAATACTCATATACGCTTCTCCGAACGCTTAGGCGCCTTGTCTCGCGCCTTCAAAAACTCTACGCGCTGCACCATCGCATCTGGCGTCAGCTTCAAAACAACCCGGTCGGCAAGCCGCATGTCGACCGACGAGATCGCCCGGGACAACAGCCCGTCCTTCCGGTCCATCTTCACGATATCGGCCAGCGCCTGATCGATACGGAATTCCGGCAGCATCACCGTCACGCCATTCTTCAGGATCAGATCCCAGCGCCGGTCACCGATGCGGGCATAGGCACGGACCTGCGATACGACATCCGGAAACGCTGCAATCTGCGCGAACAGCATTTTCGCCTGCTTGTCGGCACCCGCGCCCATGATCAGCGGCAGCGCCGAATGGCGGCCGGACGAATAGGGAACGATCACGCGGCCATCCTCGTCGATGATCGAGAGATCATCGCCGTTCTGCCACACAGCCAGGGCGGAGCGCTCGTGAATCGAAATCTGGATCGTGTTCGGATAGACCTTGAACACATCGACGGATTCAACCCACGGCAGCGTTGCCACGGCCTTCTGCGCATCGGCGGCACTCAGGCCGACCAGCGAGGTCTCGCCATCGAGGCCCAGCGCGCCGAGCACGTCGATCTCGGAGGTTTCCTTGTTGCCGACCACCTTCACGTCTTCGATGGCAAAACCGAAGGTCGATGTCGTTACCTTGACCACCTCGGGAGCATGGCCGCCAAGAATGGCACCGTAAGCGCCGGTCAGAGCCAGAAAGACGACAGCACCGAGGGTTCCCGTATGGTTGGGGATATGAACCTCCCCTTCGACCATGCGGGTGAAGACGCGCACAGGCTTGCGCAGGAATTTCGGCAGGACGAAGCGGAAACGGCCAAAAGCCGCCATCCTGTCCGAAGACACTGGCGCCACACCCCGGGGGTGTCCTTTTTTGCCCTTCAACGCAAACACGATGCGTCCTCCACCATCCAACTCAACAATTCACCGAAGGTATGCCCCGCGGCTTTGGCGATATCAGGTACAAGAGATGTTGGAGTCATGCCCGGCTGGGTGTTTATCTCCAGCCAAATCAGTTCGCCATCTTCGGAAAAACGGTCGTCGTAACGGAAGTCCGACCGGCTAATCCCTTTACATCCAATTGCCTGATGCGCCTTGAGTGCTAGTGTTTGTATTTTTTGGTAAATTTTTAGTGAAATTTTAGCCGGACACACATGATTTGATCCGCCTGCAACATATTTTGAATCATAATCGTAGAACTGATGACCCACGGGAATGATTTCACACACCCCGATGGCCACATCGCCCATCACGGCGCATGTCAGTTCGCGCCCATGGATGTAGCGTTCGACCATGACGGTGTTGCCATATTTCCATTCCGCCGAGGTGATCACCTGCGGCGGATGCGACTGATCCTCCTTGACAATGACGACACCGAAGCTCGACCCCTCATTGACGGGCTTGACCACATAGGGCGGCTTCATCGGATGTTTCGTGGTGAAATCGAAACGGTTCATCACCTTGGCTTCGGCCACGGGAATACCGGCAGCCCTGGCGATGGTCTTCGCCTGCTCCTTGTCCATGGCCAGCGCCGACGCAAGCACGCCGGAATGGGTATAGGGAATTTCCAGATATTCGAGGATGCCCTGGATCGTACCGTCCTCGCCGAAAGGACCATGCAGCGCGTTGAACACCACATCGGGGCGCAGCTCTGCCAGCACGCTGGCGATGTCCCGGGTCACGTCGACGCGAGTGACCGGATAGCCCTCGGCCTCCAAAGCATCGGCGCAGGCATTGCCCGAGGAGAGACTCACCGGACGCTCCGATGAAAATCCGCCCATCAGCACCGCAACATGCTTTTTCGCCATGAAGGCAACCCCTTGTACACATCCCCATCAAAGCCGAAAAACGACATGAGTCTCTGCACGCCCGGCGATCGAGACCGCAGGCACCCGAGGCTGACCAAATCAGCCGACTCAAATCAGTTAACGCTTGCCCCTAAAGAATCAGAGAGTTGATTCCGTGACAAGTCCCCTTTGATTCAACAATGAAATTTGGCGTAAAAAAAAGTGTTTGCGATTCGATTTCGGAAACAAAATCAGAGGCAAACGCGCCTCTGATTCATCGTAAAAAAATTTCGGTTTTTGCTACAAAAGCTGCCCCATATACTCCTGCACTTCCTGGCCGGGACGGAAAAGCCCCAGACGCTTGATTTCCCAGTGCAGATGGATGCCGGAGTTTTGCAGCACGAGCGAGCGGATCGTCTCGCCGAGCGTTTCCAGATCATGTCCGCTGGCGGTGCCGGTATTGATCATGAAATTGCAGTGCATCGGTGACATCTGTGCGCCACCGATCATCAGGCCGCGACCGCCCGCCGCGTCGATTTCCTTCCAGGCGGATGTGCCTTCCGGGTTCTTGAAGGTCGAGCCGCCGGTCTTCTCGCGGATCGGCTGCACGGTTTCGCGGTGCTGCTGCACCGCATGCATCGCCGCCTGAATGGCATGGGTTTCGCCGGGCGTTCCTTCCAGCAATGCGGAGGTGAAGATCAGGTCCTTGGCAGCACCGGAATGGCGATAGGCATAGCCCATGTCGGCATTGGACAGGATATGCACATTGCCCCTGCGGTCGAGTGCCCGCACCTCGATCACCCGCTCGCGCGTCTCGACCCCGTTGGCACCGGCGTTCATGCGCAGCGCGCCGCCCAGCCCACCGGGAATGCCGTGGTAGAAATGGAAACCGGCGATCTTCGCCTCAAGCGCCGCCGCGGCAAGCCGCTTGTCCGGGGTCGCGGCACCCGCCCGCAACTGCGTATCGCCGACGCGCTCGACATCGCCGAAGCCCTTGGCGGAGAGGCGCACGACAAAACCCGGCACGCCGCCGTCGCGCACCAGAAGGTTGGAACCGATGCCCACGACAAGGATGGGATATTCTTCGGGAACGGCCTGCAGGAAGGCTGCCAGATCTTCTTCGTCGGCAGGCTGGAACATGACTTCCGCCGGACCGCCGGCGCGGAACCAGGTCACCTTTTCCATACCCATATTGGGCGTCAGCCGCCCGCGCAGCCCCGAGAAACGATCCCCCAGCTTGCCAAGCAGGGCCTCGCCGTCAATCCTTGAAGACATGATATCCTTCCAGCAGTTATGGCGTCCGGCCGTCGAACCGGACGCAACCGCAAAATTAGAGCATTTTCCGGCCATATTGGCCATATTCTGTTTCCCGGATGGCGAGACAGTCCACGCGGAAGGTGGCGAGGCCGATGTCTTTCCATCGGGCGACGCCGCCTGACAAAGTGGGTGTCCGCCAGCCGGAAACCCGAAGGGACGGAGCCTGTTGCGCCAATTCCGGCGCAAAGCCACTCGCCCGCACGAAGGGTGCGGGCCTTCCTGTCTTTGCTTGATCTTGGCCCAACATTCCTCCGCCAGAATAGGTCACTATGGCCGGAGAATGCTCTAAAGCGCAGCCAGCTCTTTTGGCAAGGCATAGGCCCACTGGGTGATGTTGCCGGCACCCAGGAAAATCACAAAATCGTCAGGCTTGGCGATGGTGGCGATCAATGGCGCGATTTCCTGCGGACCGTTGATGTAGCGGGCGTCGCGGTGCGCCGCCGTCCTGATGCGGGAAACCAGCGCTTCCGATGTGACGCCCTCGATCGGGTCTTCACCTGCGGTATAGACCGGCGCGACGATCACGGTATCGGCATCGTTGAAACACGCAGCGAATTCATCGAAGAGGCTCGCCAGACGGGTAAACCGGTGCGGCTGGACGACCGCAATGACGCGGCCCTTGGCGGAATCACGCGCAGCCTTCAGGACCGCCTTGATCTCGACCGGGTGATGCCCGTAATCGTCGAACACGTCGACGCCCTTCCATGAACCGGTATGGGTAAAGCGCCGCTTCACGCCGCCGAAAGACGACAGGCCCTTCTTGATGTCCTCAGCCGAAATGCCGAGCTCGTGCGCCACGGCAATCGCCGCTGTCGCATTCGACACATTGTGCCTGCCGGGCATCGGCAGCCGCAGGCCCTTGATCTCGGTGGTCTCGCCGGTCTTGCGCCTGGAAATCTGCACGTCGAACTGCGAGGTCGGACCATCGACCACGAGATTGACGAAACGCACGTCCGCCTGCGGGTTTTCACCATAGGTGATGACACGGCGGTCCTCGATGCGCGAGACCAGCGACTGCACTTCCGGATGGTCGAGGCACATGACGCCGAAGCCGTAGAACGGCACGTTCTCGACGAACTGCCGGAAGGCTTCGCGCACCCGGTCGAACGTGCCGTAGTGATCGAGATGCTCCGGATCGATATTGGTGACCACGGCGATGTCGGCAGGCAGCTTCAGGAAGGTGCCGTCGCTCTCGTCGGCTTCCACCACCATCCATTCGCCCGCGCCCATGCGGGCATTGGTGCCATAGGCATTGATGATGCCGCCATTGATGACGGTCGGATCGAGATTGCCTGCATCGAGCAGCGTTGCCACCATCGAGGTGGTTGTGGTCTTGCCGTGCGTGCCGCCGATGGCAACCGCCTGACGGAAGCGCATGAGTTCCGCCAGCATTTCCGCCCGGCGCACGATGGGCAAAAGTTTTTCGCGCGCGGCAACGAGTTCCGGATTGCTCTTCTTGATCGCCGTCGACACCACGATAACCTCGGCGTCGCCGAGATTATCCGCATCGTGTCCGACAAAGACCTCGATCCCCTTGTCGCGCAGACGCTGCACATTGGCGCTGTCCGCCTGATCGGAACCCTGAACCTTGTAGCCGAGATTGTGCAGGACTTCGGCAATACCGCTCATGCCGATACCGCCGATACCGATGAAATGAACAAGACCGATGTTGAGCGGCATCTTCATGGACGCACTCCTTTTTTGAAAACTTCAGAAGGAGACGAGGTCATAGCGAACTCATCTCACCGTAAGGGATTGGCCGGATGCAATAGCCTCTGTGAGGTCGGCAAGCAACCTTGCAGCGTCCGGCTTGCCCGTCGAGCGGGCTTTTTCCGCAATAAATGCCAGCCGCGTCGGTTCGTGCATGGCGCTGGAGAGGATATGGGCGATCCGCTCCGGCGACAGTTCCGACTGCTTGATGACATCAGCTCCGCCCGCGGCCTGCAAGGCAGCGGCATTGGCCGCCTGATCATGGTCAAGCGCATGCGGGAAGGGAACGAGAATGGCCGGGCGGCCGATAGCCGCGATTTCCGACACGGTCGAGGCGCCGGAGCGCGACAGGACGAAATGCGCGTCGGAAATGCGCCGCGGCATATCCTTGAAGAACGGCGCGACCTCGGCCTTGACGCCCATGGCCTGATAGGCGGAGCGCACCTGCGCCTCGTCCTCGGCGCGCGCCTGCTGTGTCAGCACCAGACGGGCCCGGTCCTCCGGCGACAGAAGCTGGATGGCAGCGGGGATGGCAGTTGAAAAGTATGACGCGCCCTGGCTACCGCCGAACACCAGAAAATGAAACGGCTGGTGCGCCTGCGATGCCTTGTAGGCCTTGCCGACCTCCGCCAGCACGGCCGGGCGAACGGGATTGCCCGTCACCACGATCTTAGCTGCATAGGGGCCTTCGCCCTGCGGCAGGAACCCGCCGGCAATGGCATTGACGCGGGCAGCCAGCGCCTTGTTGGCACGGCCCATCACGGCATTCTGTTCGTGGATGAGCGTCGGGATTCTCAGCGCCGTCGCCGCATAGAGCGGCGGCAGGGTCGGATAGCCGCCGAAGCCCGCCACCAGCTTCGGCTTCAGGCGCCGGAACAGTTTGCGGGAATCGAGATTGCCCTGCCAAAGCGTCCAGAAGGTGCGGACGAGAGAAATCGGGTTGCGCCCGCCGATGGTAGCGGAGCGCACCACATGGATTTCCTTGGCCGGAAAGCTCCCGGCGAACCGTTCGGCGCGGTCATCGGTTGCCAGATGGATATCCCAGCCGCGTTCGATCAGCACATGCGCCAGCGCTTCCGCCGGAAACAGGTGCCCGCCCGTGCCCCCGGCACACAGAACAATAATCCCCTTCGACATCAGTCCCTCAGATAGCGTTGGCCAGTGACGGCGTTTTGGTGTTTGCCAGCGTCGCCGACCGCCTGCCCTCGGGTCTGCGCCTTGTCAGCGCCAGCAGCAGTCCCGTCGAAATTGCCACCGAGATGAGCGAGGAGCCGCCATAGGAGATGAACGGCAGCGTCATGCCCTTTGCGGGCATCAGGTGCAGGTTCACCGAAATGTTGATGATCGACTGGAAGCCGAACAGGATGACGAGGCCGGAGACGGCAAGGCGGGTGAAATCGTCCCGCTCCTTCAGCGCGATCGACAGGCCGCGAATGACGATGAAGGCGAAGATCAGCACGATCAGCAGGCAGAGCGCGATGCCATACTCCTCGGCGGTCACCGAGAAGATGAAGTCCGTGTGGCTGTCAGGGATGATGCGCTTGATGGTGCCTTCGCCGGGCCCTTGCCCGAGCCAGCCGCCGCGGATGATCGCTTCGCGCCCGGCATCCACCTGGAACGTATCGCCTTCGCCGGTCATGAAACGGTCGATACGGCCCGCCACGTGCGGGAAGATCGTGTAGGCGCCGAAGAAACCGGCAACGCCGAGAACGCCAAGGCTGATGATCCACAACCACGGCACACCGGCCATGAAGAACATGGCGCCCCAGGTGATGGCGGTCAGAATGGTCTGGCCAAGGTCGGGCTGTGCCACCAGCAATGCCGCGACAACGCCGAACAGCACCATGGAGAAGAAGTTGCCGGGAATATCCTTGCGCCGCTCATTCTCGGAAAACAGCCAGGCGCAGACAATGACAAAGGCCGGTTTCATGAATTCGGATGGCTGGATGGAGATGCCCGCCAGCGACACCCAGCGGCGCGCGCCTTTGACTTCGATGCCGAAGAACAGGGCGCCAACCATCGCCAGCATGGAAAGACCAAGCAGGATGATGGCAAAGCGCCGGATGGTGCGCGGCGCCATGAACGACACGGCGAACATGACGAACACCGCAGGCACCATGAACATCGACTGGTGCTTGACGAAGTAAAAACTCTCAAGACCGATGCGCTCGGCAACGGCGGGGCTCGCGGCGAAGGAGAGAAGGATGCCGAGGCCCATCAGGCTGAGGCAGGCGGCCAAAAGGAAACGGTCAATTGTCCACCACCAGTCGGCGACGGGTCCACGGTCAATGCGGCTTACCATCAGTTTGCCCCTTCAATCGGTGAAGCGCCTGCAAGCGCCAATACGGCGGAGCGGAATGCCTCGCCGCGTTTCTCGAAATTCTGAAACTGGTCGAAACTGGCACAGGCGGGCGACAGCAGGACCACAGCTTCCTGCGATCCGTCGCCAGCCGCGTCCCGCGCGGCATGTTCCACCGCTGCACTGATCGTGCCCGAAATCTCATAGGGTGCCGCCTCGCCAAGCGTTGCGGCGAATTGCGGTGCCGCCTCGCCGATCAGATAGGCCTTGGCGATGCGCGGGAAAAAGCCCGAAAGCGAAGCAATGCCGCCCTCCTTGGGCAAACCACCCGCAATCCAGTAGATGCGCGGGAAGGACGACAGCGCGGGCGCGGCCGCATCCGCATTGGTCGCCTTGGAATCGTTGACGAACAACGTCCTGCCCTGCCGCGCCACCTGCTCCATGCGGTGCGCAAGGCCAGGAAAGGTTTTGAGGCCCGCATTGATCTCATCCGCCGAGAGGCCGACCGAGCGGCAGGCGGCAAAGGCTGCCAACGCGTTCTGCGCATTGTGTTCGCCGCGCAGCGACCCGATGCCATGCAGCGAGGCGACGGCAGTTTTCGCGCCGTTTTCGGCCAGATACAGCGTCGCCCCGTCGGCAAAATAACCGTTCGGGACAGGCAGGCGCTTGGAAATGCGGATCACCGGCTTGCCTGCACGCTCCAGCCGGTCGGCAATGGCGGCACAGAAACTGTCGTCGACACCGACAATCGCCGTCTCGCTGCCCGCCACCAGCCGTTCCTTGATCTCGGCATAGTGCTGCATGGTGCCATGCCGGTCGAGATGATCCGGCGTCAGGTTCAGAAGGATACCGGCGGTCGGATTGATCGACGGTGCCAGATCGATCTGGTAGGACGAGCATTCCACGACATAGTGGCGGCCATCCGCCGGCGGCTCCAGTGTCATGACGGCGGTGCCGATATTGCCGCCAAGCTGCATGTCACGGCCCGACGCCCTGATGATATGGGCGATCAGCGCCGTCGTCGTCGACTTGCCGTTGGTGCCGGTGATGGCGATGAACGGGCTGTTCTTTCCCACCAGATTGCGCTCGCGCACGAAGAGTTCGACATCGCCGATGATTTCAACGCCTGCGGCGCGGGCGAGATCCACCGTCCAGTGCGGGCGCGGATGGGTCAGCGGCACACCGGGCGACAGGACAAATGACGAGAACTGCTTCCAGTCGACCAACCGCAGGTCACTGGTTTCGATGCCGGCACCCTGCGCCCGCGCAACGCTCTCCGGATTGTCGTCCCAGGCAATGACCTTCGCACCGCCGGCTGCAATCGCCTTTGCCGTCGCAATACCCGACCCGCCGAGCCCGAAGAGCGCGACGGTCTTGTCCTGCAAGGAGTGGGCAGCGATCATGCAACTGGCCTTATCTGAGCTTGAGTGTGGAAAGGCCGATCAGCGCGAGAATGACGGCGATGATCCAGAAGCGGATCACGACCTGGCTCTCGGTCCAGCCCTTCTTTTCGAAATGGTGGTGGATCGGCGCCATCAGGAACACGCGTTTTCCCGTCAGCTTGAACGAGGTGACCTGGATGATGACCGACATTGCTTCCATGACAAAGACACCGCCGATGATGGCCAGGACGATTTCGTGCTTGGTGGCAACGGCGACGGCACCGATGAGGCCGCCCAGCGCCAGCGACCCGGTATCACCCATGAAAATGGCGGCGGGCGGTGCATTGAACCAGAGGAATCCGAGACCGGCGCCGATGACAGCGCCGAGAACCACGGCAAGTTCACCTGTGCCCGGCGTGAAATGGATCTGCAGGTAATCGGCAAAGATCGCATTACCGGCGAGGTAGGCGATCACCCCGAACGAGGCGGCGGCGATCATCACCGGAACGGTGGCAAGACCATCGAGACCGTCGGTGAAATTGACAGCATTGCCCGCGCCGACCATGACGAAGGCGGCAAAGGGAACGAAGAAAATGCCGAGATTGAGGATCAGCTGCTTGGCAAAGGGGAAGGTCAGGGACGAAGAGAACGGTTCCTGCCCCGCCCACATGATGGCAAGACCGGCCAGCGCGGCGACCAGAAACTCGATGCCGAGGCGCGCGCGGGCTGAAAAGCCCTTGAACGACTGTTTGCTGACCTTGAGATAATCATCGTAGAAGCCGATGGCCCCGAAGCTCACGGCAACCAGAAGCACGACCCAGACATAGATGTTGGACCAGTTGGCCCAGAGCAGCGACGAGATCAGGATACCGGTCATGATCATCAGGCCGCCCATGGTTGGCGTCCCGGCCTTCTTGAAGTGGGTTTGCGGGCCGTCCGCGCGGATCGGCTGGCCGCGGCCCTGCCGGACACGCAGGGAGTCGATGATGCGGGGACCGAACAGAAACACGATCAGCGCCGAGGTGATCAGCGCGCCGCCGGTCCTGAACGTGATGTAGCGGAACACGTTCAGAAATTGGATATGTTCCGCCAGACCGGCCAGATAATAAAGCATAGACTATGTCCCCATCCCCGTAAGCTCACTCGGCAGGACCGGCGGGCTCCACGGCGTTGTACTTCTGTAGGATTGCCTTGACGATCCGGACAAAACCGATTCCTTTCGATGATTTGATCATGATCACATCACCGGCCCTGATCGTGTTCAGCAGATTTGACTGCAATTCGTCGACGCTCTGCCTGTATTCGGCGTGAAATTCAACCGGCAAGGCGGCTTTAAGCGCCGCCATTTCGGGCCCGCCGAGAAAAACCATGTTGATATGATTGGCTGTGATGACCGGCGTCAGGTCCGCATGCAGCTTCGGCGCCTGCTTGCCGAGTTCCAGCATGTCGCCGAGCACGGCAATGCGGCGCCCCTTGCCCGTGGGCACGGCGGCAGCCAGAAGCTCTATCGATGCGCGCACCGAAGCCGGATTGGCGTTGTAGCTCTCATCGATCAGCGTGAACGTGCCATTGCCGATTTCGAGCAGGTGGCGCGCACCGCGCCCGCTCTCCGGCCGCAGCGATGCCAGCGCCAGCGTGACCTTGGTCATGTCGGCGCCGGTCAGATGCGCCGCGCCGAGCACTGCCAGAACGTTCTGCACGATGTGCCTGCCCGGAGCGCCGACCTTGACGACGGCTTCGGAACCGGCGAGCCGCACGGTCATGCAGGAGCAGGCATCGTGCAGCTTGAGCGCGCGCAGGCGGTAATCCGCCCGGGCATTCTCACCAAAACTCTTGATGTGCTCGACACCGGCGTTGCGCGCCAGCGTTTCCAGGAGCTTGTAGTGCTTGTCGTCGCGATTGAGCAAGGCATAGCCGCCGGGCACAAGCCCTTCAAAAATCTCGGCTTTTGCCGTCGCGATTTCCTGCAGGTTCTTGAAATGGCCAAGATGCGCCGGAGCGATCAGCGTGACGATCGCCACATGCGGGCGAACCATCTTCACCAGCGGACGAATCTCGTCCGCGTGGTTCATGCCGATTTCGAAAACGCCGTAATCCGTGTCCTCGGGCATGCGGGCGAGCGTCAGCGGCACGCCCCAGTGATTGTTGAACGAGGCAACCGATGCATGCACCTTGCCCGAATCCGCCAGGACGTGCCGCAGCGCTTCCTTGGTGGTCGTCTTGCCGACGGAACCGGTCACGGCGATGATCTGGGCATGGGAGCGTTCGCGCGCCGCAAGGCCGAGCCGCGTCATGGCTGCCAGCACGTCATCGACCACGATCATCGGGGTCTTGAGCTTGCCGAGCGCGGGCAGCTTCACTTCCGCAACCACGAGCAGCGCCGCGCCGGCAGCCACCGCCGCCGTGGCAAAATCATGCCCGTCGAGCGCATCGCCCTTGATGGCGAAGAACGCCTCACCCTTGCGCAGGGTGCGCGTATCGATGGAAATCCCGGTAATGCCTTCGGGCAGCGCGCCAACCGGACGGCCGTTCATGGCCTCAATCATGGCTTCGGAGGTCCAGAGCAAACTCATGGATTGCGCTCCCGGGCCAGGCGGTCCTTCAGGGCCTGGGCGACTTCCGTGTGATCGGAGAACGGCAGCACGACGGTGCCGACGGTCTGGCCTTCTTCGTGGCCCTTGCCCGCAACAATCAGCGTATCGCCGGATTTCATCATGGCAACCGCCACGCGGATCGCCTCATGCCGGTCGCCGATCTCCTGCGCGCCGGGAGCGGCAGCGAGAATTTCAGCGCGGATGGTGGCGGGAACTTCCGAGCGCGGGTTGTCATCGGTCACGATGACGACATCGGCAAGGCGCGTGGCGATTTCGCCCATCATCGGGCGCTTGCCCTTGTCGCGGTCGCCGCCGCAGCCGAACACCACGATGACGCGCCCTGTCGTGAAGGGACGGACCGAGGTGAGCACGTTTTCCAGCGCATCGGGCTTGTGGGCGTAATCGACATAAGCGGGCGCCCCCTCTTCCGTCGCGCCGACAAGATCGAGCCGTCCCGGCGCGCCCTTCAGCCGCTCAAGGCCGCGCATGGCCGCAGCGGCGGGAACTCCGGTGGCAATGGCAAGCCCTGCGGCCACAAGACCATTGGCCACCTGGAAATCTCCTGCCAGCGGCAGCGTGATCTCAAAGATCTCGCCGGCGATCTGCACTTCCACATGCTGGCGGAACCGCTCATGCTCGACACGCTTCAACGTGATGAATTCGCCCTTGCGGCCGACCGTCAGCACCTTGCAACCGGCTTCGGTGGCGGCGGCGATGGTCGGCTTGGAAAAGGGATCGTCAGCAAAAATGACGGCAGGCGCGCCCTTCGGCAGCAGTTCCCTGAACAGACGCAGTTTGGCGGCGTGATATTCCTCGACCGTCGGATGATAATCCATGTGGTCGCGGCCAAGATTGGTGAAAGCACCGGCCGACAGCTTCACACCATCGAGGCGGCGCTGGTCAAGGCCATGCGACGAGGCTTCCATGGCCGCATGGGTGACACCCTCTTCGACCAGTTCGCTCAGCAGCTTGTGCAGTTCGACGGGATCAGGCGTGGTCAGCGAACCGTAATCATTGCGCGTCGGCGAAACCACGCCTGTCGTGCCGATGCTGGCCGAGGCGAAACCGGCATTGGCCCAGATCTGGCGGGTGAAGGAGGCCACCGATGTCTTGCCGCTGGTGCCGGTGATGGCGACCATCACATCCGGCTGCACCCGGTAGAAGCTGGCAGCCGCAAGCGCGAGCGCACGGCGCGGATCGTCCACATAGATGATCGGCGCGGAGACGTTGCTCAGCTTGGAAGCGCTGGCGGCAACGATGATCGCAGCGCCGCGTTTTGCCGCATCGGCGGCATAAACGCTGCCATCCGCCTTCGAGCCTTTCAGGGCCGCGAAGAGGAAACCGGGCTTGACCTCACGCGAATCGGAAGTCAGGCCATTGATCGTCGTTTCCCCGAATTCGGAGATTGCCAGGGCAGGTATGCCGTTCAATTCTTTCAGTTTCATGACCGAATCTGCTTTACTCATCACTGTCGTAGGAAACCTGCAATGGCGCGACTTGTTGGCCGAAATCGGGCTTTACCCCGAGAAACGATGCGGATCTGCGGATAATTTCCGCCACCATGGGTGCCGCGTTGAAGGCTGCGATACCGCTGCTCTGCCCTTCGGCAGGCTTTGGTTCGTCGATAATGGTCAAAACGACATATTCCGGTTTTTCGATCGGAAAGGCCGCCACGAAGGCGTTGAACCGCAGATCCTTGGCATAGCGGCCATTGACGACCTTGTCCGCCGTACCCGTCTTGCCGCCGACGCGATAGCCCTTGACATTGGCGTTGCGGCCCGAGCCGGTGTCGCCGTTGAGCTTGTAGAGATAGCGCATGTCATCGCTGGTTTTCGGCTTGATGACCTGTTCGGCCATGGTCTGCGCCTGTTCCAGCGTACGCGGCAGGAAGGTCGGTTCGATCAGCCGGCCGCCATTGACCAGCGCCGCGGCGCCGACCGCCGTCTGCAGCGGTGTCGTGGCCATGCCGTGGCCGAAGGAGATCGTGATCGAATTCACCTTCTTCCACACTTTCGGCGAATAGGGCTTGGCGACCTCGGGCAGTTCCGTCTTCATCGGATCGAGCAGGCCGAGACGCGTCAGGAACGCCCGGTGATTTTCGATGCCCACCGCATCGGCTTCCCGCGCCGAGCCGATGTTGGAGGAGAAGACGAAGACTTCCGGCAGGGTCAGCACACGCGCCTTGCCGTGGAAATCGTGGATCGTCTGGCGGCCGATGGTGATCGGGCGTGTCGCGTCATAGGTGGTGTTCAGCGTCGCCCCATGGTCGAGCGACATGGCGGTGGTGAAGCTCTTGATCGTCGAGCCCATCTCGTAGAGACCGGCCGACATGCGGTTGAGGTGGTCCTTGTCGAGCGCATTGAACGGGTTGTTCGGATCAAAATCCGGTGCCGAGGCCATGGCCATCACTTCGCCGGTATTGACGTTGAGAACAACGGCACCCGCCGCAATGGCGCGGTATTTCTGCATCGCATTGACCACGACGTCGCGCACCACGTGCTGGACGCGCAAGTCGATCGACAGGCGCACCGGCGCCAGCGAACGGCCGTCCGCAAGGCCGACATCGCGCAGGTCCGACAGCCCCTGCGAGTCGATGTACTTCTCCATGCCGGCAATGCCCTGATTGTCGATATTGACGAGACCAAGGATATGCGACGCGGTCGGGCCGCCGGGATAGAAGCGTGATTTTTCCGTGCGGAAGCCGATGCCGGGAATGCCCAGCGCCATGATCTGGCTCTTCTGCTGCGGTGTCAGGCCGCGCTTCAGCCAGGCAAAGCCTGCGCCGCTCTTCAGGCGGCTGTAGGTCTGTTCGAAGTTGAGATCGGGCAGGACGGTCGACAGCAACTCATAGGCCTCATCGGGATCGATGATCTTGCGCGGCTCGGCATAGAGCGATGCGGTCTTGATATCGGTTGCCAGCACTTCGCCGTTGCGGTCGAGAATATCCGGACGCGAGGCCAGAACGGTGCCGGTCGGACCGTTGTAGCCGGTGGTATCTTCCTGCATCCCGTAGAAAATCAGGCGTCCGCTGATGACGCCATAAATGCCGATAAAGCAGATCATGGCCATCATCACGCGGTTGCGTGCGCGATTGCCCGTCTTCTTCTTGCGCGCATCCATTTCGAATGCCGGTGCCGTTCCGTTTTCCAGCTGCGCTGTTTTCCGCTTGATCCAGATGCCCATCTTAATGCGCAGCCCCCTTCGGTTTCGCGCCGGGGACGGCCGCAACGGTTGCCCTGCGCACGCTGCCGGTCTTGATCGTATCGGTCTTTTTCACGGCAGGCCCCGCATCGGCCTCGGTGATGAGGTTGGCGACGTCATCGATCTTTTCGGCCGCTGGCTTGGCTTTCGGAATCTCGTTGATGTTGGCGATCTGCTGCGCCTCGACCGGCTGCAGGTTGAGCTGGCCCTGGAAGGAGGCAACCAGCTTCTGCAGGCGGTTCGGCTGCGTCAGCAGGCTCCAGTCGGCCTTCAGGAGGTCAATCGTATCCTTCTCGTCGGCGATCATCCGCTGGATCTTGTGCACTTCCGTCATCTGCTTTTCAGCATCGTGCTTGATTTTATAGGTGATGCCGGCCGCTGCGATCATCAGCCCGATCAATATGATGTCGAAGGTGCGCAGCATGGATCAGCTCCTCGCCGTTTCATGAAAATGCGGAAGACTGGGCAGGCCGTAGATCGAATGATCTTCAGCCAGCGGCGGGTTTTCGGTGCGGATGGCGGCACGCAGCTTGGCCGAGCGCGCACGTGGATTGCTTTCCGTCTCCGCCTCGGTCGGCGCAACCACGCCCTTGCCGATGGGGGTGAAGCTTGCCAGGCGCACCTGCACCTGCGGCAGATGGCGCGAACCGCCGCTCGAACCGGCGCGGTCGTTGAAGAAGCGCTTGACGATGCGGTCCTCGAGCGAATGGAAGGTCACGACAACCAGGCGGCCGCCCGGCTTGAGTGCCCGCTCGGCCGCGTGCAGCGCGCGGACGAGTTCGCCCAGTTCGTCATTGACGAAAATGCGCAGCGCCTGGAACACGCGCGTCGCCGGATGGATCGGAATCTTCGGATTGCGCCCGACCAGCGCCTCGATGGCATTGGCCAGATCGCGGGTGCGGTGAAACGGCTCGGTGGTGCGGCGTTTTTCGATCATGCGCGCGATGCGGCCCGCATGGCGCTCCTCGCCGAGGAAATTGAAGATGCGGGCAAGATCGCCCGTCTTGAGCCGATTGACCACGTCGGCGGCGCTTGGCCCTGAACTTGACATGCGCATGTCGAGCGGACCGTCCTTCTGGAAGGAAAAGCCGCGCTCGGCCTCGTCGATCTGCATCGATGACACGCCGATGTCCAGCACGATTCCGTCGGGAGCACCCAGCAATGCAACCTGATCCAGTGTCGAGAAAGTGCCCTGCACGAGCGTGAGGCGGCCCGCATGGGCCTTTTCCAGCGCCCGCCCGGCTTCGATGGCCGAGGGATCCCGGTCGATGGCGGTCACCGATGCGCCGGTATCGAGAATACGGCGGGTATAACCGCCTGCACCGAACGTGCCGTCGATGATCAATTGACCGGGACCGGGTTTCAGTGCGGCAATGACTTCATCGAGCAGGACGGGTATGTGGCGCGCTGCATCCTGACCGCCCGCACCCGCCATCACCTGTTTCCTGTCTGATTGTCCAGATTTTCCAGCCGCCGCCGCTCCATCAGGCGTTGACGAACCTTTGCCCGATGCGTTTCGAACTGCTCCGGCTGCCACATCTGAAAATGCGTGTTCGCCCCCGCAAAGGTCACATCGGTCGTGATGCCCGTATGCTCGCGCAGGAAATCCGTCACCGTGATCCGTCCATCCGCGTCCAGCTTGAGAAAGCCGCCATCCGCATGCAGGTAGAAAGACATATCGTCTGCCATTTCGGCGAAGGGATCCTCGCTCTCCAGCCGCTTGTCGAAGCGCGTCAGCAGATCCGGTCCGCCCGCATCGAGGGCAGGAAGATGCAGGGAGCGCAGGGCGTACAGTTCCGTGTGGCCGGTCTGCTGGATGATCGAACGGAAATGCGCCGGCACGGAAACCCGTCCCTTCGCATCGATCCTGTTCGTTACATGTCCGAGGAACCGGTTCAAAACGCAACACCGCCGTTTCCGCCACGAAGGCCTGTTTCATTTCTACCCCTGCTCCACCCCTGGGAGCCCCATCAATAGCCGCGGAAGCATTGGCCGAACGGGCCGAATGCAAGCCCTGGCATGCCAAATCCAATGTCGGGAAACACCGTGTCGACTGAACGCTACTGATGAAACCAATCGATATCATGGGGCACTATGGGCGTCAATGGGATTAGAGAACACATGGTGGGAGCAAGCCTGCAATCAGACGCACTTCCGGCGATTCTGAATTTATGGCTCATTAAGCTTAATGAACGGTTAGGAAACCGGTTGGGCGGTATGATTGAAGCCTTTGCTGAGGCGTGGTGCGTGGTTTGACAAGCTCACCACGCACAAGTGCTGGCATGCCGCGGCAGAAGGGGAATGAAGTGTCAGCTGGCCTGTAAGCCGGGTTCTGTATGGCCGGACTTGCGTCCGGCGCGGCAGCCATTCATCTTGGACGGATGTTGCCATCCGCCTCCTGCAACCTACCCGGACGACTGACCGGAAACTGATCGCCAGGCTTTCGCCTGACACGCCGTCCCTATTCGGTTTTGCTCCCGGTGGGGTTTACCTTGCCGTTCCTGTTACCAGCAACGCGGTGGGCTCTTACCCCACCCTTTCACCCTTACCCCGTCATTCCTTGCGCCCAACCGGCAATGATCCGGCGCAACGAAAGACGGGGCGGTTTCCTTTCTGTGGCACTTTCCCTGGGGTCGCCCCCGCCGGACGTTATCCGGCACCGTGTTTCCCTGGAGCCCGGACTTTCCTCACATGCCGCCTTTCGGCTTCTGACATGCGCGGCTGCCCGGCCAGCTGACGAAGCGTATAAAAGGGTTTCGCAGCAAAAACGCAAATGAAAAAGGCCGGATTGGTTATCCGGCCTTCATCTTTGAACAGGTCTCCAACGGTTTTAGTTGGAAGCCATTTCCATCTTCACCTTGGCGCAGTAGTTGGCCGAGACCGGATTCATGCGCGTTGCGCCATGACCGGCATTGTAGCGCAGGATAGTGCCGCAGGTCGTGCCGTTGCCGAGCTTGTGTGCCCCGGCAAGATATTTCATGCCCCAGCGGATATTGGTTTCGGGATTGTAGAGCGCCTGGCGGGTGCCGGTATAGCCAAGGCCGCGCGCCGTTTCGAGCTTGATCTGCATCAGGCCGATTTCGCCGGCGCTGCCGGTCATGTCGGCGCGGTAGTTGCTTTCCACCCGGACCACGGCGTTGGCGAGGGAAGCCGGGACGCCGTAGGACGCGGCGTAGGAATTGATGATCGTCGTATACTTCATCGATCCGGCGGCCGATGGAATGCTGCCCGTTGTCATCGTGTCGACATTGGCGAGATTCCTGTGGCGCACTTTGGTTCTGAGCCGGACCTTGGTTTCGACAACCGGACGCTTGGATGACGCCAGGGTCTTCTTGCTGGCGTGGGTCTTTACGACGCTCTTTTTACCCTTGCTTGCTGTCTGGGCAGTCTTGGCGGATTTCCCGCCTTCTTTATCCTTTTCCGCTGCGGCCCGCTTGGCCTTGAGGTAGTCCATCAGGTTTGTCGGCTCTGCCGGACTGCTGTATGCTGAATTTGCGCCAAAGAAGGCCGTCGCCCCAACAAGGGCGAGAATCATACCAAATTTTTTTGTCATCGTTTTCCGTCTAAATCGCTTGGGCAATACGAGCGCACTGCCGGACCCCGTTCCGCGCCAAAAATCTAAAAGGGCATTACCGGAACAATGTCCAAGGATGTGACGGTCCAATGCAGCCGAATATGGGTCGGCCAAATAACAAAGTGTAACACATTGAAATATATAGGTTGCAGTGCACAAATAAACGCCGGGAAAGCGTTTTTTTACAGGGAGTTAAGCATGAAGCGCGGGAAGTGCGGAAAGTACCCGATGCAGGGTTTCGATGGTTGACATGTCGGCGACTCCGTCGACTTTTTCCGGGCGAAAATGGCGCTGGAACGCTAAAATGCCTAATTCTGTCGACCGTCCGAACACACTGTCGATAGGCACATCATAGCCGTAGAGCGCCAGCATGCTCTGCAATGCCTCGACCGGCTGGCCTTGGTCGCCGAGGGAAAAGAAGCGTCCGCCGCGGATCGGTGACGGCTGTACCCAGTGCCCCACGCCGGCGGTGTAGAGAACCGGCCACGGGAATTTTTCACCCGGATCGATCTTGCGTGCGGGCGCGATATCGGAGTGGGCGAGCACGTTTTCCGGGCGCATCTTGTGGCGCGACACGATCCCCTTGCACAGGTCGATCACCGCATCGATCTGCGCATCGCCGAAATCGGGGAAATTCAGCAGCGGTCCGCCATTGACGATCTCGATGCCGATGGAGCGGGAATTGATATCCGTCTCGCCCTTCCAGGAGCTTTGTCCGGCATGCCAGGCGCGCTGGCTTTCCGGCACGAGCTGAACGACGCGCCCGTCCTCGTGCACGACGTAGTGGGCGGAAACTTCGCTTTGCGGATTGGTCAGCCAGCCCTCGGCCGCCTCCCCGGTTTCCATGCCTGTATAATGCAGGACGAGATAGGACGGATGCTTGCCGTCCTTGCGCGGGCCAAAATTCGGTGAGGGATGCACTTCCGCGCGTAAATGGTCCGGTTTAAACGCGTTCATATGCCTTCAAATCTTTTTCGACTTTTTCCCAGGCCGCATTGATAGCGGCAATGCGCTGATTGGCAATAGCGACGAATTCCTCCGGCACGCCGCGGGCAATCAGCATGTCCGGATGATTTTCCCGCACCAGCGCCCTGTAGCGCTTGCGGGCGTCTTCGAAACTGACATCCCGCGCCAGACCGAGAACCACAAACGGGTCCGCCTGTCCCCGCCCGACATGCCGTGCCAGAATGCTGTCGAACTGCTCTTCATCGAGCGCGAAAATCTCGGCGACCGTGCCCAGGAAGATCAGTTCCTTGTCATGCAGCGAGCCGTCAGCCTTGGCGATGTGGAAAAGGCCGTCGAGAATATCTTCCAGCATCTTGCAGTTCCGTTTGCCGGTGCCGCACAGGGACGCCAGTTGCGCCGCATAGGTCTCGTAACCCGCCACATCCTGCTTGGCGAGATTGTAGAGCCGGGTCACCTGATCCTGGTAGCGGGGCGGAACATGGAATATCTCGTGAAATGCCTTGACCTCGACTTCGGTGACGACACCGTCAGCCTTGGCCATTTTGGCCGAGAGCGCAATCATGGCGATGGAGAACGCGACGCGCCTGCGGGTTTCGGGGTCTCCCTCGAAGGCCGTGCGCACGGCCTCGATGATGCTGGAGAAAGCATCGATGGCAGTGCTGGTAATGAAGTCGCTGATACGGCGCCAGATTGACATGGTATTGTTTTATTCAAATTCTTTCGCAATTGCGATAGCCATCTGGAGCAAGCCGGGCAGACCGGTTGCCGCACCTGTCAAAGTAGAATGGCCGGCGCGAAGCCGGCCATTCTCATCGGGGATAGAGGCTCTTACTGAACGCCGAGCGTGTCCTTCATGACTTTTTCTGCGGCATCCGCAGCGGCCTTGATCTGGTCGGCCGTCTGGCCGGCAGCCTTGGCCGCATCTTCGGCAGCCTTGCGGGCGGTGGCGACAGCAGCCTGCTTCTGCTCAGCCGTCATGGTCGCAGCCTGCTCTTTCAACTTCTTCAGAGTATCCGCCGCATTCATCGGCGCTGCTGGCGCTGCGGGCGTTGCCGGAGCCTGCGTTGTGGACGGCGTTGCCGGAGCGGCTGGCTTGGCCGGTGTTGCAGCAGGCTGTTCGGTCGCTGCCGGAGCCTTCTTTTCCTCTTCCTTCTTGCCGCAAGCGGTCAGTGCAAGAAGCGAAACCATACCAAGTGAAATAAGTAGTTTGCTGTTCATGGGTATACCCTCTCCGTTTCAACCAAATACGTCCCTCACGCAGTTATCTTACCTCAATTGAGGCAAAGTTGGGTCTTGTTTTAAAGTTCGGTTAACTTTTCATCGGAGAGCAGCAAAACGGGCAGTAATCCCGGCGTTTCCGGCGGGTTGTGCCAAGCCTGTTCTTTTGCAAAACTTGCCCAATCCGATCCCACGCCAGCAGAGTGCCCCGCATGTCCCCTTGCCCTTTGATTCGTGTCCTGACGGCGCACGATGCCGCCGCCTTCCAGGCCCTGCGCCTGCATGGCCTCCAGAGCACACCGGAAAGTTTCGGCTCGAGCTACGAGGATGAGGTCGGCCGCACGCCCGCCGAGATTGAGCGCATGCTCGACGGCAGGCCCAATGCGGTGTTCGGTGCCTTTGCCGGGACTGAACTGGTCGGCATGGCCGGTTTCGCGACGACGACCAAGGTCAAACAGAAGCACAAGGGTCTGCTGTGGGGCGTTTTCGTTTATGCGGACTGGCGCGGCCACGATCTCGGCAGGAAGTTGACCCTGGCGGTCATCGGCCATGCCCGGGATCACGTCGACACGCTGCACGCAACGGTCATGGCAGCCAACCTGCCCGCCCGTACGCTCTATCTCGGATTGGGCTTCACGGTTTTCGGCTTTGAAAAGGATGCCCTGCGCATCAACGGCCAATCCTACGATGATGAATTGCTGCGGCTCGATTTGCGCTGACACCGCCGGCAAAAATCGTCACGCCATCTTGAAAATGAAACGGATTGGGTTTATATCGCCAGATAATAATTAGCACACTACTTATTGTCTGGCTATGATATGACCCTGATGACGCTCCGCGATACCTATATTGACGAGCTTTCGAAAGTCAGCCGCAAGATCCGCACATTGTTCGATGCGCGGGTCAAGCAGCGCGGTCTTACCTTTGCGCGCGCCCGGACCATGATGCTGCTCGACCGCATGGAAATCCTCAGCCAGAAGGATCTGGCAGAGGAATTGGAAATCGAAACGCCCACCATGGTGCGGCTGCTCGACGGCCTGGAAAAGCAGGGCTTTATCGAACGGCGCTCCGTGGACGGCGACCGCCGTGCCAAGCAGATCGTCATGACACCGCTGGGTGCGGAACTGGCCAGCGAGGTCAGCCAGCTGGCGCAGGAATTGCGCGCAGAGTTTCTGAATGGCGTGGACGAGACGGCGCTTGTTGCCGGACTTGAGGTCATGCGTGCCATCAACCGCAACATCGGCGACATGGACAAGGATCAGAACGGATGATCCGCGAGGCAGAATTCGTCGGGTATGACCCGCTGAAGCTGCAACCGGAACCGCCGGAGGAAGCGGTGCTGCCCGCTGCAACGCCGCCAGCGCCGCCGCCTGCCATCAGCCCTTACCGCTCCGCCATCTATATCGCCGCCTCGACGCTGCTCTCCCTCACGCAAGGGCTGGGCATGAACCTCATCGCCACCAATGTGGCGCAGATCCAGGGCTATCTCGGCGCAACGAATACCGAAACCACCTGGCTGATCGCTGCCTATATGGCGCCGAATGTCAGCCTTTCCGTCGCACTGATCAAAATCCGCAACCAGTATGGCTTGCGCAACTTTGCCGAACTGAGCATTGCCGGTTTCGTTCTCGTCTCGCTGATGCACCTGTTCGTCACCGACCTGCAATCAGCCATCATCATCCGTTTTTTCAGCGGCGTTGCCGCATCGCCCATGTCGAGTCTCGCCTTCCTCTACATGCTGGAGGCCTTTCCGCCGGCGCGCAAACTCACCGTCGCCGTGTGCCTCGTCCTCACCAACATCTCGCTCGCCTCGCCGCTCGCCCGCCTGCTGTCGCCCACCCTTTTGGAATTCGGCCAATGGCAGGGTCTCTACATGTTCGAGATATCGCTTGCCTTCATCGCCTTCGCCACGATCTACCTGCTGCCGCTCACACCCGTGCCCCGCGCCAAGGTCATCGAAAAGCTCGACATCGTGAGCTACCTGCTGATTGCCATCGGCTTTGGCTGTACCGCTGTCGTGCTCGTGACCGGGCGCCTCTACTGGTGGGCGGAAGTGCCATGGCTCGGCATTCTTCTCGCCATTGCCGTCATCACGGTCACGACGGCGGTGGTCATCGAACTCAACCGGGAGAAGCCCCTGCTCGACATCCGCTGGATCGCCAGCCGGGAAATGCTGCATCTGGCGGGGACGATCCTGCTGTTCCGGCTGATCGTTTCCGAGCAATCCACCGTTGCCACCAATTTCTTCCAGAACCTGGGATTGCTGAACGAGCAGATCGCCGCGCTCTATGGAGTGATGATGGTGTCGATGATCGTGGCAGGCCTGTGCTGCGCTGCGGTGATGAAGCCGGAACGCGGCCCTGCCATCCATGCGGTGGCGCTGGTCTTCCTGATCGTCGGTTCCTACATGGACAGCCAGGCGACAAACCTGACGCGCCCCGACAACATGTATCTGAGCCAGGCGCTGATCGCGGCAGCCACGGCCATCTTCCTGCCGCCCGCCATGTCGGCCGGCCTCACCTCCGCCCTGAAACGGGGCCCGAGCTATATCCTCAATTTCATCATCGTGTTCCTGGCGACGCAAAGCCTCGGCGGACTGCTCGGAACCGCCGTCTTCGGCAGCTTCGTCACGATTCGCGAGAAATTCCACTCCAACGTGCTGGCGGAACATATCGTCCTGTCCGACCCGCTCGTCGCCCAGCGTGTCGCGCAACTGGCAAACGGCTATGGCCGGGTCATCACCGACAAGGCACTGCTCAATGCCGAAGGGATCGCGCTCCTGTCGCTGCAGACGACGCGTGAAGCCAATATCCTTGCCTATAATGACGCATTCTTCCTCATTGCGGCGATCTCGTTCTTTGCCCTCGTCGCCCTTCTCACCCATGTCGGCTTTCGCTATGCCGCCGGAAAATTCATGGCTCCGCGCGTGACCGGCGAAATCGCCCAACCAAGTTCATAAGATCATGTCCCGATTGCTCCGCAACACCGCCACCCTCACCGCCATTCTTCTCGGCCTGCTCGGCCTTGTGCTGGTTCTCTATGCATGGCGGCTGCCGCCCTTCAACAGCAATGTCGAGATCACCGAGAATGCCTATGTCAAAGGCTACGTGACACTCATCAGCCCGCAGCTCAGCGGATATATCGTCGACGTGCCGGTGCAGGACTATCAGCAGGTCAAGGAAGGGCAGATGCTGGTGCGGATCGATGACCGCATCTATGCGCAGAAGCTCGAACAGGCCAAGGCGACACTGGCAAGCCAGCAGGCAGCCCTCAGCAACTCGACCCAGCTGGAACGGGCGGCGGAAGCGCGTATCGGTTCCAGCCAGGCACAGCTCGACAGTGCCAATTCGGGCCTGCGGCGCACGCAGGCCAACTG